>SAMEA3663207__coassemble_427_pt1 | contig 13490 bp, 13 predicted proteins | sample SAMEA3663207__metabat2_high_PE_010 | metagenome-assembled genome bin SAMEA3663207 (sample SAMEA3663207) | pig gut metagenome | biome: pig gut; feature: pig-associated habitat; material: faeces | place: China | collected 2013 | reverse complement strand
TATAGAGACATTTTCAAAATATGACCTTAGAACGGCGGGAAAGCTCAAATCCCAAAAGGGCGCGGCAATAACTATCGCGTCTGCTCTTGCAAACTCGTTTGCAAGGTCGAAATTGAAGTGGTCATATTTGCCCTGGCTTAAAAGCTCCTCGCGCTGCTTGAAGCTGAAATAATTCAAAAACAGCGGATTAAGCAGCATCAGATTGCGCTCTGTTATGCTCGCCTGCGGAAAGCATTTTTCAGTCTCCTTCAAAAATATGTCCGCAATGCGCTGTGTGCGTGACTCCGCACCGTGAACACAGGCATTTACGAATAAAACAGTTTTTTTCTCCTTTTCCATTGCAAACTATCTCCCTTTTATGAAAACGCTTAGGCGAAATAATAGTCCTGTGGCTGATAAAAAATATAAAAATCGTGATTTCAACCTAAAAGCTCCTTGCTTTTTTTCCTAAAATCTTTTGTTAATTTCCTGTTAACGAGCTATTCATTCTTGAAATAAGCATATGTAAGATGTATAATTATAAGGTAGTGTTGTTCGCTCATACACACCTATCACTGCTTGTTTTTACATAATTATAGCACGATACTCTGCTTTTTTCCATACCAACATTTAGAGGAGGAGATACTGTGGATATAGCCATTTCCAACAACGCAGCACCGGAAAATGCTGCGTCTGACGGCGTTTTGCTCCCCCTCCCTTCTGAGTCTGAGACAGCATGGCATAAATTCCGCGAACTAAACTGGCTTTCCCTGCTTTTGTTCCGAATCGGTCTTGTCTCCTCCGAGGCGGTTGCGGAGGAGTATTTCTCGCTTGATGGCAAGCCGCTTTGCGAGGATGAGCTGGACTTTCTTGACGATCTTTCGGAAAGCGCAAGAACTATCGTAGAGGCAATCGATGAGAAGGGCATTGAAAAACACTCCTCGCCGATGTCCCTACATCTGCACCTAAGCCGCGACAAGCTCACTCTTTACGGCTGCATCTTTCCTAATATCGGCTCCGGCTGGAAGCTGCCGACTGAGCGTATGTATAATACTATCACTGATAACGGCATTGTTTTCGGGGTGCGTGAAGGAGTTTTTGAAAGTATCCTCGAAAACAAGTCCTACATGAAGATATTTGTCGTTGCAAGCGGCATCCCCAAAAAGGACGGTATCGACGGCGAGATCATTGACCTATATTCAAGAGAGACGAGAATAAAGCTTGAAACCAACGGCGACGACGATGTGGACTATAAAAACCTTAACTGGCTCCAAACCGTCCACGAGGGCGACATCATCTGTAAGCTGGTTCGTCCCACTGCGGGCGAGGACGGCACAGATTTGTACGGTCAGCCGATCAAGGCATATAACGGAAAAATGCCTAAAATCCCCGCCGGAAACAACACCTCCGTCACCGAGGACGGTCTTGCGCTTGTTGCCACCGCTGACGGACAGCTTTCCTTCAAGGGCAACTGTTTCCGCGTTGACAGCCTGTTGAAAATAGACGGCAATGTTGACACTGCCGTCGGCAACCTTGACGTTATCGGCTCGGTGTCCATTAACGGCGACGTAACCGAAGGCTTTTCCATCATCGCCACCGGCGATATTATCGTCCGCGGCATTGTTGAGGGCGCTTACCTTAAGGCAGGCGGCAGTATTCAGGTTTTCCATGGAATGAACGGCAACTCCAAGGGCAGGCTTGAGGCAGGCGGCAATATAAACATAAAATACCTTGAAAACTGCTATGTCAGCGCCAAGGGCTTTGTAAAATGCTGCTCCATCATCAATTCCACCGTTGTCAGCAGCGATAAAGTCAGCGTAATAATGGGCAAGGGCATAATTGTCGGCAGCAATATAACCGGCTTTAAGGGAATAGATGCTCGCTCCATAGGAAACGAGCACAACCGCCTTACAACCTTGACCGTCGGCTCAAATCCTATTCTTCTAGATGAGCTGAACACCTTGCGCAAGGAGGTCGCTGACCTTGAGCACACCTGCGAGGAGAACAAAAAGAACATAGCATACCTTGAAAACACAACAAATCTTGACGAAAAGTATAAGCAGCTTTTAAACAAGCTGAAGCTCGACCAGTCCGTTAACAGCATGAAGCTAAACAAAAAGAAGCAGCGTCTGATTGAAATAAACGAGGAGCTATCCGATGTTGACGGGCAGATATCCGCCATCGAGCTTTATCCGCCCGCAAATATCACAATGGGCAAGCTCAAGCTCACCATCACTCAGCTTGAGCGTATGTGCCGCCTTTATAATCAAGACGGGCAGATCATCGTCGGAAAGCGCTAAGCTCCGCATTTAAGGCTCAGTGTCTTGCAAAGCATGATATCTGCGACGTCCCATGCCGCAAGGCTCGCCATTGGCGAGCCTTGCGGCATTTCTACGTTTATTCAAGGCAAAAAGCATAAGCTCCCTTTTCGCAGGTGTGCAAAGCTTCGCGGCTATATAGTCAAAACACCGTTCTCATCCTGCAAAACCAGCATTATCTTCTCCTGCTCTCCCGTCACGGAATTTACATAGATAAGGTATCGCAGCCCCTCGGAGTCCTGACACTCAAATTCGTGGCATAGCAGCTCATACTTGCCGGCGCTGGGAATCAGCACCGTTTCCGTTCCGAGCACTTCAAGCTCCGGCGGCACCTTTGCGCTTGCCGTCTGCGCATCCACCTGAATTTGCGGAAGCTGGCGCTGAATGTGCGCTTTAACATAATCGCTTGCCTCAAAGCTTTGCAGCGAGCCGTCATCCAGAGCAACGCCAACCTTAATCAGATCGGAATAGCAGACTACCCCGTCCTGCACATAGGCAAAATTCGCGGTCAGCACATTGTCGCGTATCATATAATAGCTCTCACGCATATCCTTATAGCCGCGCCGCTCTAAGTGTTCTTTCGCCTTTTGCAGCCCCTCCTCGGCGGAAAGCTGCACACTTTCGACTCTTTTTGAGCTTAGCATATCATAAACGACCCCGCCGTTGCGGGAAATGCACAGGCTAATCGGTATTCCGTCAAACTCGGCAGCGTAGCATAGTGACGGGATGCTGCCGTTAATCTCGCCCGATGGATAGACCTGCTCGGGACGAAGCCCCAAAAACTGCGCCGCAAGTTTTCTGCCCTTGTTTTGGTCTATTTCCTCAAGCCCCTCAAGCAAGCGCGGCGAAACCTCCAGAAGATGCTCGGAGAAAGGGCCGTCATATATAAGCGCAGGTATTTCGGGAAACTCCGACTCAGAAAGGCTCATGGCGTCGCCTATCGTCTCGGGAACTACCTGACCCTCTTGCTTGTCAAAGCTTTTTATCGTGCGCTCGTATTGCTCAACATCAACAAGTCCGCTGCCAAGGCTTTGCTGAATATCATTTAAGCACTGTGAAAGGCGCGTGGCGGTTTTTGAAAGAGCGCGCAGGTTTTCGCGCTCCTCCTCGCTGAAGCTCTCGCCCAGCGCAGCCTTGCGGGAGAGCGCAAAAGCGTAGTCTCCGACTTTATTGATAAAGGCGCCGGTTTTTTCAAGCTCCGTTGCGGAAAAGGGTAAAACGCTCAACGCCATATCGGCAGTCTGCGATTTGCCGAACACCTCTGTGCAAACCGCGCCTGCCAAAGATGGTGAGGTTACTAAAACACTCTTTTTCAGTGAGCTATCCAAATCGGAAACTCCGGAAACAAGCTCCTCGAAGGCATGGCGGTAGTTTGCAGAGATGTAACGCTCCTTTTCCGCCGATTGCTGCGCCGTAATGTAAGCAAAAACACCCAGCCCCACGGCAAGCACGGATAGTATGCTTATGGTCGTTATGGCTGTTTTCTTCTTCATATATTTCATAAAAAACACCCCTTTGTGGCTAGGTTTCCACAAAAGGGGTGCTTTAACTATGTTAGATTTTTGAGCTTTTAGCCGATTTTAGCAATTGCGATCCGGCGATTTTGAAAGGCTTATCGCACTCTTTTATTCTCTCTCCAGCTTTTCAATGCCAAGCTTCATACGGCGAAGCGTTTCTTCTTTTCCGAGTAGACTGCATATCTCCACAGCGCCGCCGGGAGTGACTGTTTTTCCCGCCGCGGCAATGCGAACAGGCCACATAAGCGTTGCGTTTTTTACTTCAAGCTTTTCCGCGAGAGATATCAGACAATCGTGGATTTGCTCATCGCACCAGTCGCTGATGCTCTCCATCGCGGGCAGCGCCGCCTGAAGCATTTTAAGCGATATCTCAGAGTCGGTCTTGGACTTTTTGTTTGTAAACAGCTCTTTGTCATATTCGGGCAGAGCGTCGAAAAAGTCTATCTTTTCGGGAATGTCTGTAAGCTTTTCCGTGCGTGGCTGAAGCAGAGGAGCAAACGCCGAAATGTCTATCGACTCTTTTTTGACGCTTTGTCGAATAAAGGGCTGCGCAATTTGGATGAATTTTTCGGGCGCCATAGCCTTGATATACTCGGCGTTGAAATAGGTCAGCTTTTCAATATCGAAAATAGCGGGAGATTTGGAGATGCCCGCAATATCAAAAATCTCGCAAAGCTCAGACAGGGAGAAAATCTCCTGCTCCCCTCCGGGACTCCAGCCGAGCAGCGCAACATAGTTGACAACAGCGTCAGTCAAATATCCCTGTGCCAGCAGATCCTCATAGGAGGGGTCGCCGTGGCGCTTGGACATTTTGTTGTGGTGATCGCGCATAACGGGAGAGCAGTGGACATATTTAGGTATCTCCCATCCAAAGGCTTCGTAAAGCAGATTGTACTTAGGCGAGGAGGCAAGATACTCGCTGCCGCGCACAACATGGGTTATGCCCATAAGGTGGTCGTCAATGACGTTTGCGAAGTTATATGTGGGCAGCCCGTCGCTCTTGATAAGCACGTTGTCGTCAAGCGTATCGTTCGGTACGGTTATATCGCCGAAAATCTCATCGTGGAAGGTGGTCATTCCCTCTGAGGGGATGCGCTGACGGATAACAAAAGGCTCTCCCGCAGCGGCACGGCGGTCAGACTCCTCGCGGCTTATATCGCGGCAGGGGTCAATGTGCTTTTTATGCTCATCCCCCTCGTTCTCCGCTTCATTTTCCGCCTTTTTGCAGAAGCAGCGGTAAGCGCCGCCCTTTTCCAGCAGAAGCTCGGCATATTTGCCGTAAATCGGTTTGCGCTCGGTCTGGATATAAGGACCGACAGGACCGCCCACATCCGGACCCTCATCGTGAGTCAAACCGCAGTCTCTCATGGTTTTATAGATAACATCCGTTGCTCCCTCAACAAGACGTCCCTGATCGGTGTCCTCGATGCGAAGAATAAATTTGCCGCCGTTTTTTCTGGCAATGAGGTAGGTATAAAGCGCCGTGCGAAGATTGCCAACGTGCATATAGCCTGTGGGACTGGGAGCAAACCTTGTTCTAACCTCACCGCGAGGTATGCGCGCTTCCATATCCTCAAAGTATTTCATATCCATGAGCTTTCTCCTTAGAAAAAAAGTATTGTAATGCGCAGCGGGCGTAAAGCGCCGTTGGCGGCACATATCATCAAAGCAAACAATACAATGCCCGCAGGCGGACATTGCAATATATACTATATTTTGTTTGGCGGGGATTGTCAAGCGGCGCTTGCGCGTGTTAAAATACTTAATTAGAGTTTATGCAGATTATTGTGAGGTAAAGATATGTGCAGCACTATTTCTAAACGGATGCTTGGTCTTACACAGAAAAACAGCGCGGTGCGCGAAATGTTTGAGGAGGGCAACCGCCTTGCGAAACTTTACGGACGTGAAAACGTCTATGATTTCAGCATCGGAAATCCCTACTTTCCCGCGCCGGAAAGGGTAAGCTCCGCCATACATGAGGTTTTGGAAAACGAAGCTGTCAATTACGTTCACGGCTATATGCCGAACGCGGGCTTTCCCGATGTCCGACAGGCTGTTGCGGAGTCTTTGAACAAGCGCTTTGAAACGAGCTATTCGAGCGCAAATGTAATTATGACCGTCGGCGCGGCGGGCGGCTTAAACTGCGCCTTGCAAACGCTGCTCGACCCCGATGATGAGGTTATCTGCTTTGCCCCATTCTTTCTTGAATACGGAAACTACATCGCTAATCACGGCGGAAGGCTTGTTATCGTTCCCGCCGGCGCTTCGGACTTTCAGCCTGACGCTGAAGCTCTGCGCAAAGCGATAAGTCCCAAAACCAAAGCGCTTATCATCAACTCTCCGAACAATCCCACCGGCGTTATCTACTCCGAGGAAACGATTAAAAAGCTAGCCGCCGTTTTGGAGGAAAAGCAGCGCGAATACTCTCATCCTATCTTTATCATATCCGATGAGCCTTATAGGGAGCTGAGCTATGACGGAGCAGTTGTTCCCTGGCTGCCTAGTTTTTACCGCAACACGATAGTAGGCTATTCATGGTCAAAATCGCTCTCCCTTCCGGGTGAGCGCATCGGCTATCTTCTCATCCCCTCCGAGGTGGAGGATTTCGAGCTTGTTTTTTCCGCCGCAAGCATCTCAAACCGCATTTTGGGCTTTGTCAACGCACCGTCGCTTATACAGCTCGCAGTTGCAAAATGTCTGGACGAACGCACAGACATCGCTTCATACGATACAAACCGCAAGCTTCTTTACAATGGGCTTACGGCACTTGGCTTTGACTGCGTTTATCCGCAGGGCACATTTTACCTCTGGATGAAAACGCCGTGCGACGACAAGGAGTTTGCGCAGCTTGCGAAGAAATATAACATACTTGTCGTTCCCGGAGCCTCCTTTGCCTGCCCCGGCTATGTACGCATAGCCTACTGCGTCGGCAGCGATACAATACGCGGCTCTCTGCCCGGCTTTGAAAAGCTCGCAAAAGAGCTTGGACTATAAAACAATAAAGGACGCATCACAAAATGGACGAAAACGTAAAAAAGACGATATTCAGCGGCATTCAGCCCTCCGGCGAGCTTACCCTGGGCTCATATCTCGGCGCCATCAAAAATTGGGTGGAGCTGGAGAAGGACTATAACTGCTACTACTGCATTGTTGATATGCACGCCATAACCGTGCGCCAAACCCCCGCAGACCTGCGGCGGCGCACTCTTGAGCAGCTTGCACAGTACATTGCCTGCGGTCTTGACCCGGAAAAGAACACCATCTTCATCCAGAGCCATGTTCCCGCGCACGCGGAGCTGGCTTGGGTTTTAAACTGCTACACGATGTTCGGCGAGCTTTCAAGAATGACCCAGTTCAAGGATAAAAGCTCCAAAAACGCCGAAAACATCAACGCCGGTCTTTTTACCTATCCCGCGCTGATGGCGGCAGACATTCTGCTGTATCAGGCAGACCTCGTCCCCGTGGGTCAGGATCAAAAGCAACACGTTGAGCTATGCCGGGATATTGCAAACCGCTTCAACGGCGTCTACGGCGATGTTTTCACCATTCCCGAGCCTTATATTCCCAAGGTCGGCGCGCGCATTATGAGCCTTACCTCCCCCGAAAACAAAATGAGCAAGTCCGATAAAGACCCCGGCGGCTGCATCTATCTTATGCAAAAGCCGGAGGATATCCTTCGCTGCTTCAAGCGCGCCGTAACAGACAGCGAAACCACCGTCCGATACGACGTTGCAAGCAAGCCCGGCGTGTCAAACCTCATGCAGATCTACTCGGTCGCAACAGGCGCAGGCTTTGATGAGATCGAGCGCGAATTTGACGGAAAGGGCTATGGAGACTTTAAGCTCAAGGTTGGCGAAGCCGTTGTGGAAATGCTGCGTCCCATCCGCGAGGAGGCAGAGCGCATCATGGCGGATAAGGCATACCTTGAAGGCATTTACAAGCAGGGCGCAGAGCGCGCCTCCTATGCCGCAAATAAAACGCTGCGCAAGGTCTATAAAAAGGTTGGCTTTGTCGCAAAATAAAGCATTTTGCTTTAACCATCGGCTTTGCCAATGATGAAAGGAATTTCTGTCATGCCTATAAGTTCAGAGCTTGCCGTGCATCTGCTGCTCACCATAGCAGTTGCGTTTATAATCAGCTTCTCCGCAACTCCAATCGTCAAATCCTTTGCGCAAAAGGTCGGAGCTATGGATGTTCCAGGCGAGGCACGCCGTGTTCACGACCACCCCATCCCCCGCATGGGCGGTCTGGCAATTTTCCTCGGCTTTCTTTTGAGCGTACTGCTCTTTGTTGATATTGACCGCCAGCTACAGGGCGTTTTGCTCGGCTGTGTCATTATCGTGGCAACGGGAGCCGTTGACGACGTTGTTTCGCTAAACGCATGGGTAAAGCTGGTTTTGCAAATCCTTGCGGCGCTTATTGCGGTATTGCACGGCATACGCATTGACGTGCTTATAAACCCCATCATCTGGAGCAGCTCGGAATACTGGATACTCGGCGGTCTTTCAATCCCGTTTACCATATTGTGGATCGTCGGCATCACCAACTCCGTTAACCTTATTGACGGTCTTGACGGTCTTGCCGTGGGCGTTTCCACGATAAGCAGCGTAACAATGCTGGTCATCGCCCTGCTCGTTGCCGATGCGCCTGTTGCGCTGGTTCTGGCGGCTCTTGCAGGCGCTTGCATCGGCTTTATGCCCTATAACCTCAACCCCGCGAAGATTTTCATGGGCGACACGGGCGCGCTGCTGCTCGGCTATGTGCTGGCAACAATGTCTGTTATGGGTCTTTTCAAGTTTTACGCAGTTGTGAGCTTCGCCGTGCCCTTGCTTGCACTGGCAGTTCCCCTTTTTGACACCATTTTCGCATTTTGCCGCCGTATGCTCAAGGGGCAAAGTCCCTTCCATCCGGACAGAGGTCATTTCCACCACCGCCTTATCGACATGGGTTTGAGTCAGAAGCAGGCAGTTGCCATACTTTATTCCATCAGCGCAATTTTAGGTCTTGCCGCCGTTGTAATCACTACCAGCGGTGAAATAAAGGCGCTCATCCTCATCCTCGGCTTTTGCATCTGTGCTGTTGTGTGGGCGTTCGTTTACGGCAAGCTGCACAAGAATAAAACGCCCGACGCACCCGCCGTTTCAAAGCCGGAGGCTAAGGCGGACATAAGCGCCGAGAGCGAGGAGATAAAGCATGAAGCCGATTAAAGTTTTGTCCGTTTTTGGCACCAGACCCGAGGCGATCAAAATGGCGCCGCTGGTGCTTGAGCTTGGCAAAAGGCACGAATTTGAAAGCTTAGTTTGCGTTACCGCTCAGCATCGTCAGATGCTTGACGGCGTTTTGTCCTGCTTTGACATAAAGCCCGACTATGATTTGGACATCATGCAGTCGGCTCAAACTCTATCGGACATAACCTCCCGTGTACTCAACGGTCTCGGCGAGGTCTTGAAAAGTGAAAAGCCCGATTTGGTGCTTGTCCATGGGGACACGACAACGACCTTTGCAGGCGCTCTTGCCGCCTTTTATGAGCGCATACCCGTCGGTCATGTTGAGGCGGGGCTTCGCACCTTTGACCGCTACTCTCCCTTCCCGGAGGAGATGAACCGCTGCATGGTCGGGCGCTTGGCGGCATATCATTTTGCCCCCACCGCGCAAAACGCCGCAAATCTTCGCAGCGAGCGCATAACAGATAATATTTTTATCACGGGCAATACCGTTATAGACGCAATGCGCTGCACAATCGGCGACGGCAGCTTCAAGGACGAAACGCTCAAGAAGCTCGTTTTCGATAAGCGCCGCGTAATCACCCTTACCTGCCACCGCCGCGAAAACTACGGCGAGCCGATGGAAAGCATTTTCCGCGCCGTTGTCCGAATAGCGTCGAGCTTTGACAATGTGGACATTGTATATCCCGTCCATTTAAGCCCCTATGTGCGCGAGACAGCGCGAAAATATCTAAGCGGCAAGGCAAATATCCACCTTATCGAGCCGCTTGACGCAATGGAGATGCACCGCCTGATCTCAAAAAGCTTTTTCGTTATGACAGACAGCGGCGGAATTCAGGAGGAAGCTCCCGCACTGGGCAAGCCGGTCTTGGTTCTGCGCCGTGAAACCGAGCGCCCTGAAGCCGTTGCGGCGGGAACGGTAGCTCTTGCCGGTGTTGACGAGGAGAATATCTTCCGCCTTGCAAGTGAGCTTTTGACAGACTCCGCTTCATATGACAAAATGGCACGCGCCGTAAACCCCTATGGCGACGGACATGCCTGCGAGCGCATCGCCGACGCCATTGCCTACGGCTTCGGCGTACGCAAGACGCCACCGGAGGATTTTCACCCATGAAAAGGAATATGCTTATCGCAATAATAAGCGCGACGCTGCTCCTCATCCTCGCGGTAGTTATAAAATCCTACAACAAGTTCAACCAATTTCCCACGATCACACTGCCGGCTCCTGCCGTCAGCGCACCCGTCGGAGCTGATATCGGCAGCACCGACACGCTGAGCGTTACGCCGGAAAACGTTTGCACCGCAGTATCCACACTCTCGCGCACGGAGAGCTATTCGCGCACCTACAGCGTTAAAAGCTATTGGCAGGGCGGCGAATGCGAGGACTCTCTCAGCGTTTGGCAGCGGGATGACAACCTGCGTATGAGCATTTCGCACGCAGGCTCAGTCAAAAACCTGCTTATTCTCGGCAACGAGCTATACATCTGGTATAACGACGCCACAGGCGTATTTTCCTCCACGCATTATGACAGCTTTGACTACACTCAGACCGACAAATTCGCAAGACTAATAACCTATGAGGAGCTTTTCGCGCTTGAAGCCGACGCTATTACGGACGCAGGCTACTGCATTGAGCTTAATGAGCCATGCATTTTTGCCGAATATATCGGCGATAATAATTATGTAAACCGGCTCTACATTTCCGTCAACTCCGGTCTGTTGGTCTCCGCCGAAATATACGAAGGCGAAACACTGATATATGAAATGGAGTCGAAAACCACCGAGCTTTCGACTCCGTCTGATGACGTATTCACGCCTCCGTCCGCATGATTATGTGAATAGCAGTATTCCTGCTATAAGCAAAAACTCAATGTCCCCGCTTTCCCTATACATAAGATACAGCACAGCGATTAGAATAAGATCCTCGGTTTCGGGGACCGCGCGCTTCGCTTTTCCAAGTAAGCCGCCGAGTAAGTCGACAAAGCCCGACGCGCCCGGCGGCTTTCTATATTCCGCTCTGCCGTCACCGGGCGGGCTTTCCGTTTCAATTATAATCGTTTCAGGCTCGGGGACATACTCCATTTTGCCGGTTTTGGCATCATACCTGTTCATGTCTGCCCCCTCCCAAAAAAGGCTTCGCCCGCAGTCTTCATCACCCTGGCAATCTTCATTGCGCCGTCAAGCCTGCTTCGGCGCTTTTCGGACAGCCACGGCTTCATTGCCTCGAGCAGCTCAGTCTTATCCTTATTGCCGGCGCTGCTGTTTAATAATGAGCTTGCAGCACCCGCAAGACCTCCGGGCAGATTTGTAAGCCCGGACAGTATGTTTCCGAGATTAAGTCCGCCGCCCTTGCCTGCGCCCATTCCCGCGCTCATTGTCGAGCCGCTGTCGGCAGTACCCGCCGCGGCGTTTTCCGCCTTAGCGTTTAGCTCCTCCGGCGGGGGGGCGTTTCCCATTATGCTGCCCGCCACGTCCATGACCATTTTCATTTGCTCCGGATTGCTAAGCACGGAATTGATCATATTTTCAATGTTGTTCACGGCGGGAGTCTCCTTTCAGTTTATTTTCCGAAGCGTTCGCTGATTTGCTTTACCAAAGCCTTGCCGTCATCGGTGGCAAGCACCTGGTTTAGAATGCTCTGCATCGTATTGCTGTCGCCCTCGGCGAGCGCCTTTTTAAGGGCGTCGCCGTCTATCATTTTGCCGACGCTCCTGCCCTCCTTGGAGTTTACAACATCCTTGACTGCTCCCGCTTTTTTACCGGAAAACAAATCCCTTTTGATTTTTTCAACGTCGCTCATAACGCACCCCCTGATAGTCTTTCATTTCAGTATATACACTCTTTATTTTTTTGGTTACACGGAGGTATACCATGAAGCTTTTGGTTTTCTCTGATTCCCATGGCAATTCCGAGCGTATGCTGCGCGCAATTGATCACTTTTCTCCCGATATGGTTCTGCACCTTGGCGACGGAGGCAGAGACATTGCAAAAATAAAATCGCAGTTTCCCGATATGCCGCTCAAGGCGGTCAAAGGAAACTGCGATATATCAAGCTCACTTCCCGAAAGGGAAATCATTTCCGTAAACGGAGCCAAGCTTTTTTTAACTCATGGGCATCATTACAGTGTTAAGAGCACAGCATCGCTGCTCATAAGCGAGGCTGTGTCGCTCGGCGCGAATGCTGTTCTTTTCGGACACACGCACAAATCGGTCAACTACTACGATCAGGGCGTACTGGTAATAAACCCCGGCACGGCCGGATATCCGCCAATGCAGACCTGTGCCGTGCTTGAAATAAGCGACAGGGGCGAGCTACTTTCCCGGATCATCAGACTCTAGCGAATTTCTCCGTTTGAACAAGCTGCGGCGAAGCTGCTCGTCGTTCTCGTCGCGCTCGGCAACCTCCTCCTCGGTCAGCATTCTCGGAATAAAAGCACCGGCAACCTGACCTTTTCCCTTTCCTCGTCCTTTGAGGTAGATAGCGCCAATAAACGAAAAAACAAGCGCACCGACAAGGTTTACGAACATATCCTCCATCGTGTCGTGCAAACCGATGTCAAGATAGCCCTTGATGGTAACTGTGTTTTCCTCACCCTTGATCTTGCCGTGAATAACAGTTTCGTCAATGTCCGTAATCCAGACGACCTTGTTTTTGCCCTCGGGATTTAGTGTAACCGAGCCTATAGAGCTTACGATCTCATCTTTTTGCATATCGCCGCCAAAGTAGTTATCAACGGAGTATTCGGCAAACTCCCAAAGGACGCCGATGGTCATGGAAAAGCAGAAAGCGACAAAGGCTACAAAGAAGGTGGAAAGCCGCATATTTATTCTTGGACTGCGGTTTAGAACATCAATCAGCGCAAAGCCGATTGCCGCCATTATGAAACCGTTGGTGGTATGCAGTATAAGATCCCAGCCGGGGATTTTTAGAAAAAAAGCCTCGATCTCGCCCAAAATCTCTCCTGCAAAGATAAACAGCAGTACAACGATTTCAAGCGTGGTGGGTAATTCAACGCGCAATTTGCGCTCAACAAAAAAGGGTATCATGAACAGGAACAGGGTCAAAATGCAATAGAACACGCCATCCCACTGACCGAGCATCATTTCACGAATCATAATAGCAATTACTAATAAGCGCAAAACGATATATACGATCACCGTTCCCTTGTTGCCACCACTTTTATTCTTGCTTTTGCTCATAGCTCTCTCCCATCATCCCATATATTCTTGCGCTTTTTGTCTTCTTTATGCTGAAATCACAACTCGTCTCTCTGCTCGCCCGATGCGCCCGTTTCGTCTGTTCCCGAAACGGGTGTGGACTCAGGCGACGGTGTGGGTGTTGGTGTAGGTGTTGGTGTCGGTGTCGGTGTTGGCTCAGGCTTTTTCTGGAACACAGCGTAAATTGCGTGGTCACCCGTGACCTTCGTGAAGGTGTAGCTTTCAACAGCACC
>SAMEA3663207__coassemble_418_pt1 | contig 13652 bp, 19 predicted proteins | sample SAMEA3663207__metabat2_high_PE_010 | metagenome-assembled genome bin SAMEA3663207 (sample SAMEA3663207) | pig gut metagenome | biome: pig gut; feature: pig-associated habitat; material: faeces | place: China | collected 2013 | reverse complement strand
TGCCCAGACAATGGGCATGGACGGCGTTTACCTCCACGGTCACGAGGGCTATCTCCTAGAGCAGATGACAAACCCCGCCTTCAACCACCGCAAGCTCGGAAAATACTCTGACTGGCAGCGCTTTGGCATAGATATGGTCAAGGAGATCCGCCGCCGCGTGGGTCCCAACTACCCCATCATGTACCGCATTGACCTAACTCTGGCTCTGGAAGAAACCTACGGAGACAGGATGAATAAGGTCCACTCCCTCAAGAAGTTCAAGGGCGGACGTACCATTGCCCAGACTCTTGAGTACATGGAAAACCTTGTCAAGGCCGGCGTTGATATTTTTGACGTGGATATGGGCTGCTACGACAACTGGTGGCTTCCTCATCCCCCCGCAGGGATGCCCGCAGGCTGTTTCCTGGAGCTTTCCAAGGCAGCGAAGGCTCATTTTGCGAAAAAGGACATCAAGTCCAATCTCGGCGTACCCGTACCCATTGTCGCCGTAGGCAAGCTGGGCTATCCCGATATGGCAGAGCAGGCTCTGCGTGACGGTATGTGCGACATGGTAATGCTGGGTCGTCCTCTGCTGGCAGACCCAGAGTGGTGCAACAAGGCATATGCCGGTGAAGTAGATAAAATCTGTCCGTGCATCGGCTGTCAGGAGGGCTGCGTCAACGAATTCGTCGAGGGTGGTCACATAAAGTGCGCCATAAATGCCAGAACAGGTTATGAGGACGTTCTGCCCGCGGAACCCGCTCTTGCTCAGAAGCCCAAGCGCATCGGTGTAGTGGGCGGCGGTCCTGCCGGTATCATCTTTGCCGTCACCGCTGCTCGCCGCGGTCACACCGTCGAGTTGCTTGAAAAGAGCGATAAGCTGGGCGGCAAGGTCGTACCCGGCGCTGTTCCTGCCGTAAAATACGACTTTGCAAACTACCTCCAGTGGCTGGAAGGTCAGGTCGCAGAGGCGGAAAAGCTCCCCAATTTCAGTCTCAAGCTCAATACCGAGGTCAGCTCCGACTGGTTGAAAGCACAAAACTATGACGCTGTCATCTTCGCCATCGGGACTAAGAACTTCTGTCCGCCTTTCAAGGGACTTGATCAGGTCAAAAGTGTCCAAGCAACAGACCTGCTGGTAAATCCCGCCCCCTTAGAGGGTGTGCAGAATGTTGTTGTGGTCGGCGGCGGTGTCGTCGGCTGCGAGACTGCCTACTGGCTGAGCTATGAGCATCACAAGAATGTTCAGGTGGTAGAGATGCTTGATAACTTCATGCAGGGCGCCTGCACCGCCAACCGCGGACATCTTCTCCACTATATGGAGAAAAACGGCGTAAAGCTCTACAACTGCGCCAAAGTGGACTCCTTCGGCAGCGGCAAGGTGAACATCACCCGCAACGTATCCAAGACTGTTCCCGACCCCTACAACACCTGGCAGCCCCTGCTGCCGGAGAACATAGCCAACCCACTTGCCAAGAAGCCCGGACCGCAGACAGCGTCTATGACTTTAGATGCCGACCTTGTGGTTCTGGCAATGGGCGGGCGTCCGGATACGGCACTGTTCCATCAGGCTCTGGCGGATAATGCAGCTCCGGAAATCTACAACATCGGTGACAGCTTCGCCGCCGGGCGTGTTCTGGAGGCAAACCGCGCCGCCTACCGGCTTGCAGTACAAATCTAAACTGTTTTCCTGCACATAGACGGCATGGCTCATCGCCATACCGTCTATGGGAACCATATCATATCAAAAAGCCCTGCGCCTTTCGGCGCAGGGCTTTTGCATTTAGAATATTGCAACGCTTAGAGGTTTTCCTCCAGAGCCTTGATGCACTCTCTGCATACGTTCTTGCCTTTGTAGACTATTACGTCTCTGGCATTGTCACAAAACACGCAGGCAGGCTGGTACTTGCGAAGAATAATTGAGTCATTATCAACATATATCTCCAAAGAGTCCTTTTCTGCAATGTCGAGGGTACGGCGCAGTTCGATGGGCAAGACTATTCTTCCAAGCTCGTCTACTTTTCTAACTATTCCAGTCGATTTCATATGTAGCCCCCCTTTTTCTATGTTTAGGGCACTCAGTCGCCCCGAGTTCTCAGCGGCAGTTACCCTATGCCCGTTATAATTATAACAAATTGTCCATAGAAGTCAACCATTATTTTCAATTTTTATTAGATTTGCACAATTTTTGTTATTTTCTCACAAATCTACAATGTTGAGGTGAGCAACTATGATACTCAGTGTGTTTATTTGCGGAATGCTGCTGATTTCAATTTCCTACGCGGCGCTTTCGGGTAATATCTCGCTTCTTTCAACAGCGGCGCTGGAGGGTGCTAAGGACGCTGTTGGACTGTGTCTGTCTCTTTGCGGCACTGTTTGCCTATGGTCGGGCGTGATGGAGCTGATGGCGCGCTCCGGGCTTGCCGATAAGCTCTCCCGCCTGCTAAAGCCCATTTTGTGCCGTCTTTTTCCAAACGCCGTGCGCGACGAGGAGACAAGCCGCGCTCTTTCGCAGAACGTGAGCGCAAATCTGCTGGGGCTGGGCAACGCCGCGACTCCCGCAGGCATCCGCGCGGCGCTTGGGATGCAGCGGCAATCCGGCTCGGAGCGCGCCGGCAACGAGCTTTGTCTGCTCGTTGTATTAAATACCGCTTCCATTCAGCTTATTCCCGCCACAGCCGCTGCGCTTCGCGCTTCGCTGGGGGCAGCCGCTCCCTTTGACATACTACCCGCCGTATGGCTAAGCTCCCTTTGCTCGGTAACGGCAGGCATTTTTGCCGCAAGAATGTTTGCGCGTGCCCTAAAAGCATGAGTCTCATTGCAGAGCTTGCCGTTCCTCTGATACTGTGCTTGACGGTGGTATATGCCCTCACTAAGGGCACTGACGTTTTTGCCGCCATGACCAAGGGCGCGGGCGACGGACTTCGTGTTGTCTGGAACATCGCGCCGGCGCTGATCGTTCTTCTGCCCTGCATTTATATGCTGCGTGCAAGCGGAGTTACCGACGCGCTGGCGGCGCTTTTATCGCGTCCGCTCGCCGCTGTGGGTATACCCGCGGAAACCGTTCCGCTAATGCTGCTGCGCCCCTTCAGCGGCAGCGGAGCGCTTGCCGTGGGCGGAGATATTATAAAAAGCTGCGGCGCGGACTCATTTGCCGGACGCTGCGCCGCCGTTATGCTCGGTTCGACGGAGACCACCTTTTACGTTGTCGCCGTCTATTTTGGCGCGGCACATATTAAAAACAGCCGGTATGCTATCCCCGCTGCGCTCATAGCCGACTTGACGGGCTTTATTGCCGCCGCCTTTTTCACGCGGCTGCTGTTCGGTACATAAAAAATCAAAACTGCTGCTTCAATGTAATTATGTCCAGCCGAAAGCATTGGTTTTCCAGATTGGGAAACCCGAAGCTTTCCACTTTAGGAGAAGCGGAATAAGAAGCTGAACACTCAGGCAGCAATACCTGCCAAACCATAAATCTTTGCGGATTTCGGAGTCTCTTTATGCTTTCTCATTACCATAGCTTTGACAGTGCATAGTGACCTCTTAAAATTCGTGCTTTGGCACTCAGTGAATGTCAACTTTTATCCAAGTATATACTATAGTATTAAAAATGACAAGCACTGAATGTCAAAACGGCGGTAATTATGTTTATAAATAAAGCAAGTAGCGGAAAAAATAATCTTTGCGGAGAAAAAGTCGCTTTATTGCGCAAAGAAAAGAATCTGTCGCAAAGGGCATTAGCAGAGAAATTGCAGCTTTTCGGATTGAATGTTGACAAAAATGCCGTTCAGAGAATAGAAGCCGGTTTGCGCTTTGTTACTGATATAGAATTGGTTGCACTTAAGAATGTTCTTGAAGTCTCCTATGAAGAATTACTGAGCTGAAAAATCGGATTGCACCGCAGAAAAACGCTGATTCCCCAAAGACGGAATATGCAATGGCGAAGAAAAATGACCAACAGTTAAGCCCACCGCTCAAGTTGAGTGGTGGGCTTAACTTAATGACATTGACCGCAGGGTCGGGGATTATGTGTTACATTTTCTCCGGCGCCGTTACGCCGATTATCGAAAGAGCGTTGGCAATAACGCTTCTTGTGCAGTCGCACAGGGCAAGTCTCGCACTGAGCAGCTCCGGCTCAGCGTCCTTGATGCGGCAGGCGTTATAGAACCTGTGGAAGCGCGCTGCAAGCTCGGTTACATAGCGGTTGATACGCGACGGGTCGTAGTCGCGCGCGGCAAGGCGTATTTCGTCCGTGTACTGCGCAAGCTGCTTTATAAGCTCGCGCTCCTGCGGCTCTCTGAGCAGGGCGGCGGAAACGCTGCCGTCGGGCTTGTGACCTTCCTCGGCAAGAGCGGCGAGAAGCGAGCAGATGCGCGCGTGCGCATACTGAACGTAATAAACGGGGTTCTCGCTGTCCTGACGGATGGCGAGGTCGAGGTCAAATTCAAGGTGTGTATCGGGCTTTGCGTTAAAGAAGAAGCGGCAGGCATCTACGCCGATCTCGTCCATAAGGTCGTTGAGAGTGAGCGCCTTGCCCGTGCGCTTGGAAACCTTGACGATCTCGTTGCCTCGGACGAGACGTACCATCTGCATGATGAGAAAGTCAAGCTTCTTGTCCTCAAGTCCAAGCTCCGGAGCTGTCATGGAGGCGGCAAAGCGGATGGCATGACCATGGTGGTCAGCTCCCCAAACATCAATTACGCGGTCAAAGCCGCGCTCGATGAATTTGTTGCGGTGATAGGCTATGTCAACGGCATAGTAGGTGTAAAAGCCATTGGCGCGGCGCAAAACCTCGTCCTTGTCAGCGCCGAATTCGGTGTTTTTAAGCCAGATAGCGCCGTCTTTTTCGTAGGTGTGACCCGCGTTTTCGAGGAGCTTTACCGTTTCGGCAACATAGCCGCTTTCATGCAGGCTGCTCTCCAAAAACCATTTGTCAAAGCTGATACGATAGCGCTCAAGGTGCTTTTCCATCAGAGCAATGTTATGCGGCAGACCAAACTCTACAAACGCTTTACAGCGTTCGGCACTGTCCATATCGAGATATTTATCACCGTCACGCTCGTGGATAAGGCGGGCAAGCTCTTTGATATCGTCTCCGTGGTAGCCGTTATCGGGAAATTCAACCGCGTCCTCGCCCTTAATAAGCTGAAGATAGCGCGCCTCAATGGATTTGCCGAACAAATCGACCTGATTGCCCGCGTCGTTAACGTAAAACTCGCGCCATACGTCATATCCGGCGCGCTGCATAACGCTTGCCAGAGCATCGCCTAATACGCCGCCGCGCGCGTTGCCTATGGTCATAGGTCCGGTGGGGTTGGCAGAGACAAACTCAACCATAACCTTCTCGCCCTTGCCTTCATCGCAGCTACCGTAGCTGCCGCCCTCGCGCATTATCGAAGCGAGAACCTCACCGTACCATTTGTCCGACAGACGAAGGTTGATGAAGCCCGGACCGGCTATTTCCGCCTTTTCAAAAAAGCTGCCCTCAAGCTCAAGATGGGAAAGCAACGCCTCCGCTATTTTGCGAGGCTGCATACCCAGCGCCTTGGCGCTTGCCATTGCGTGGTTCGCCGCATAGTCGCCGTTTGCGCTGTCTTTGGGAATTTCGACCTTGCCGGAGCCAAGCCCCCCCTCAGGCAGTTCGCCCGCGCTTACCGCCGCGGCATACGCTTTTCCGATAAGCTCATCAATGGAGCGCTTCGCATCTTCGATCAAATTTGCCATTTCACATCATCCTTCTGCTCTCGTACGTTTATCTTGAACATATTTCTTCCTACGATTGAATGCTGAAAATCGACAACGTAATCAATTTCCATATCGCCGCCGTTTTCATTCAGGTCAATCGATATGCTTTTGGTATTAACACCCATTGTGGTCGCGCCGAAGGGTGTTTCGTAGAGAAAGTTATGCTTTTTTCCCTCCTCAAACACCATACGGCTGTTGAGCTTGCCCTCGCGGGTCATAATCACGCCCAAGGGACTAATTTCAAAAGAGGTTTTCGTTCCCTCCATGCCGGTAAGCTCACTTTCCATATATGAGAAGCTGCCCTGCCCGTTTTGGAACTCAAATACGCCGTCGGTCACAAATTCGACGCCGTTTTGTTCACCGTCGGGGTCAAGCTGGAGTCCCTTTATGGATATCATCACATTTTTCATAGTCACCTATTTCTCCTCAGCAGCGCAGGCAAGCGCTGCGGCACCGGTGTCCTCTTGCATCCGGGGTGGTATTATATTATATATTCCGCGCCTTGTCAAAGGATTAAAGGCTCAATGCGTGTCAATTGCGAGGAAATGTCGTTCTTTAGCATGAGCCTTGCGGAGGCGGCAAAGGCTTCTTCGTCTCCCGTGGTGTTATAGGATATGCCACCGTTTCCCTTCTCTGCTGTCATGCCGCGCGCAACAAGCATACACTTAACGCTGCGCGCCGCGGCTGCGCTTGAGCTTATGAGCGTGACGCCGCTGCCCATATATTCGCTGATAACATCAGAGAGCATGGGGTAGTGCGTACAGCCCAGAATAACGGTGTCCACCCCCGCCGATTTCAGCAGCGGCAGATATTCGGAGACCGCCTGACGAACGCGCTCGTCGTTCTTATCTATAATCCCTTCCTCGACCATGCTTGCAAATTTCGGGCAAGCCTGTACCGTAATCTCAAGCTCACCGGAGGCATTGGCAAGTGCGCGCTGAAACGCGCCCGACTGCACGCAGGCACGGGTTGCCAGAAGCCCTATCTTTTTATTCCTGGTTGCCGTGACCGCTTCCTTGACCGCCGGCTCTACAACGCCGATCACCGGCACGGGACTTTCCTTTTTCAGCACATCAAGCGCGTTTGAGGTCGCCGTACCGCAGGCGACAAACACCGCTTTGACCTTCCGCTCAAGCAAAAAGCTCAGATCCCAGCGCGAGAGTCGCACGATCTCCTCGTGGCTTCGCTCACCGTAGGGCATATTATGGGAGTCGCCCAGATATATGATGTTTTCATCGGGCATAAGCTTCATCAGCTCATGCGTCGCTGTTAATCCGCCGAGTCCGGAGTCAAAAACTCCTATCGCTCTGTTATCCATTTTTGCTTCCATTTCCTTAGCCTTTTTCAAGCGTTACGGTTCAGCACGCCGTTACGCCGTATTATAATATCGCTAAATGCCTAACTTTTCAAGGAAAAGCCGCGTTTTCTTTAAATTTATGTTTTCCGCCGTGAGAAATATTCACGCTTTTTGCTTTGACACTCAGACATATTTTACCTATAAAAGCAGTGGAATTTTACTCTTGCTTTTGATATAATATTGTGAGAGTATATTGGTCGATCAATCCATCGACTATTAAGAGCGGTCAGCTTGTCAACCCCATACAGGTCCTGCTTTGAAAGGAGGCCGTCATGAATATTCAGCTTAGCCAGAAGGAGTTTCGCCATCTCTTGGATTTGGTCTATATCGGCAACTGGATCTTAAACTCCACCCGAGGATTGGATCGCTTTGAGGCATATGACGAGCTTCAGGAAAAAATCTTCACCTATGCTCTGCAAAACAATATGCCGGAGCTTACTCAGCATTTCATGGGGCATATTTTCCCCTCTCAGGCATACGAGGAGGGCGGGATCCACGAGGCCATCGCCGACTACGAGGACGCCGTTTTCTTCGATATTCTTGCCGAGGAGCTGGCGCGGCGCGATATGAGCGAGGAGCATCTCAACCCCGACGATCTTAACGAGCTTTCCGCTCGTATGGACAGCTATATGAACGAGTTCGAGCTAAACGGCATCGAAAATATTTCTCTGAATAACTGAGCACTTTTTGTAATAATCCACCTCTTTCTACGGATAATAGCATTGTCTGTATGAAAGAGGTGTTTTTTATGGGCTGGTTTAATATGAGCAAGCAGGAGTATGGCGATTTTGTAAATCAGCGCTCGCCCTCCTCAAAGCTTCTTCCCGATACGCTTGCCGCCTTTGCAATCGGCGGACTTATCTGCTGCGTTGGTCAGGCGCTTTTACTTTTGTACCAGAGTCTGGGTATGCCCAAAGAGCTTGCAATGACGCTGGAGAGTGCTACGCTTGTTTTTCTGGGCGCTTTGCTGACAGGCTTGGGTGTTTATGGCAGGCTCGCAAAAGTCGGCGGTGCGGGCACGCTCGTCCCCATAACGGGCTTTGCAAACTCTGTTGTATCCCCCGCGCTGGAGTTTAAAACCGAGGGCTTTGTTACGGGAACCGGCGCAAAAATGTTCGTTATCGCCGGACCTGTTATTGTTTACGGCATTTCGGCAAGCGTTATTTACGGCGTAATCTATTGGCTTATCGAAACGGTGCTTTAGCGTTTTCGCGGGGCTAATATGCATTGATTGGTTTTCCTCTGCGTGCTATAATAGCCGCAAACAGGCTGTTATTCTTCCGCAATAAGCGAGGTGGTTTGCGCATGGAGGAAAAGACAAACGTGATGCGCCTTTTGGATAAAAGCAATATTCCCTACACGCCGCACAGCTATGTGGACACAGCGGCTGTCAGCGGCGAGGAGGTAGCGGCGGCGCTAGGTCAAAACCCCGACACGGTGTTTAAAACTCTTGTCACCGTCGGCAAAACGGGGACGCACTATGTTTTCCTTGTACCCGTTTGCCGCGAGCTTGATTTGAAAAAAGCCGCTGAATGCGTTGGCGAAAAGAAAATTGAGATGATAAAATCCAAGGAGCTTTTGCCGCTGACCGGTTATATCCACGGCGGCTGCTCACCTATCGGCATGAAAAAGCGCTTTCGCACCGTCATTGATGAAAGTGCGCTGCTGCATGAGCGAATTCTCTTCAGCGCAGGAAAAATCGGCTATCAAGTCGAGCTAAGGCTCTCTGACCTTGGAAAAGCGATATCCTTCGAGCTTTGCGACATTGCCGAATAAGCCGGGGAAAGAGCTTTCGCGCTTTATACGCCGCAGTTGGATTATAGTCACTTTCATGTAAAAAGCGGTCATTGCTAAAAAGCAATGACCGCTTTTTGTTTCGCGCTTATTTTACAAGCTCGATGACTGCCATCTCGGCTGCGTCGCCGCGACGGGGTCCGAGGCGATAGATGCGGGTGTAGCCGCCGTTGCGCTCGGCATAAGAAGGTGCGATTTCATCAAACAGCTTCTTTGCCACGTCCTCTCTGGTAATGAAAGAAAGTGCGCTGCGATAGTTGGCAAGCGACTTGTTCTTACCGAGAGTTATCATCTTCTCGGCGAGAGGTCCGATTTCCTTTGCGCGGGTAATGGTGGTTTCCATGCGACCGTTGTCAAGCAGGTCAGTAACCTGCTGTCTGAGCATCGCCATACGCGCATCGGTAGTCTTGCCGAGCTTCCTGTAAGTGGACATTTCGGTTTTCCTCCTTTTAGAGTGTAAAGGGATGAGTTGTTGCGTCTGCAACACTCATAAATAAGTTCCGGTTTGCGAGCTATAATCAGCCGTTGTCGTCGCTGGCGAGGGACAGACCCATCATTGCCAGCTTGTGTTCAACTTCCTCAAGAGACTTGCGACCAAGGTTTCTGACCTTTATCATCTCGTCTTGAGTTTTGCCGATAAGATCCTCAACAGTGTTGATATTTGCACGCTTGAGGCAGTTGAAGCTGCGAACCGAGAGGTCAAGCTCCTCAATTGTCATCTCAAGCACCTTATCACGCTGAGTTTCAACCTTTTCCTTAACGGTGGACTCGTTGCCGATGGTTTCGGAGAGGTCTGTAAACAGCGTAAAGTGGTCGCAAAGTATCTTTGCGCCGAGAGAGACCGCGTCGCGCGGGGTGATGGTCTTATCCGTCCATACCTCGATCGTGAGCTTGTCGTAGTCGGTCTTGTTGCCAACGCGGGTGTTTTCCACTGCGTAGTTAACCTTTAGAACAGGAGAATAAATAGAGTCGATAGGGATCGTTCCTATCACCTGCTGTTCGCCCTTGTTCTTATCCGCCACTACATAGCCGCGACCATGGTCAACGACCATTTCCATGCTCAGATATCCATCCGGTCCGAGGGTTGCGATGTGCAGGTCGGGGTTTTGAACCTCAACATCGGCGTCTTCCTTGATATCGCCCGCCGTTACCTCGCCCTCGCCGGACGCCTCGATATAAACGGTCTTAGGACCGTCACAATGGAGCTTCATTATGATGCCTTTGATATTGAGGACGATTTCGGTCACATCCTCTTTAACGCCGGGGATAGTCGAAAACTCGTGCTGGATACCGGCGATCTTAACGGAAGTGACCGCAGTACCGGGAAGAGAGGATAGGAGTACTCTCCGCAGAGAGTTACCCAAAGTCGTGCCGTAACCGCGCTCTAACGGTTCAACAATAAACTTGCCGTAGGAGTCATCCGACGGCGCCTCGATACATTCAATGCGCGGCTTTTCTATTTCAATCATGTTGTTATTACCCTCCTTCTGAGTTGACGCTGCATAGCGTCTAATGAATTCAGCTTACCAATTATGAGGGTCTCTATATTACTTAGAGTACAGCTCGACTATCAGTGTCTCCTCAACGGGGAAGTCAATGTCTTCTCTTGCGGGCATCTTTACAACAGTACCCTTGAGCGTGTTCTTGTCGCGCTCAAGCCACTGGGGGATAGTGAAAACAGGAGCATCTTCACCAAGCAGTCTCTTGAACATAACAGAGCTGCGGCTGCGCTCGCTAACCTCGATAACATCGCCGACGGAGACGAGGTAGGATGGAATGTCCACACGCTTGCCGTTAACGGTGAAGTGACCGTGGTTGACAGCCTGACGAGCCTCGCGGCGGGTCATGGCAAAGCCGAGACGGTAAACAACATTGTCCAAACGGCGCTCAATGGTGGTCAGCAGGTTTTCGCCGGTGATACCGGGAGCCTTTGCTGCCTTTTCATAGTACATACGGAACTGCTTCTCAAGAATTCCGTAGATAAACTTAACCTTCTGCTTCTCGTTGAGCTGCATAGCGTATTCGCTCTGCTTCCTGCGCATCTGACCTTTGGGATTACGGATGGTATCGCTCTTGGTCTTTGCGGTGTAACCCATGACGGCAGGAGAAATGTCAAGCTGCTTGCAACGCTTAACAATGGGCTGCATATTCTTAGCCATAATAAATAATTCTCCTTCCTGAAATTAGACGCGGCGACGCTTGGGCGGGCGGCAACCGTTATGGGGGATGGGTGTAACATCCTTGATAAGAGTAACCTCTAGCCCTGCGGTCTGCAGTGCGCGAATTGCAGCCTCACGACCTGAGCCGGGGCCCTTTACATAGACCTCAACGGTCTTGAGTCCGTGCTCCATAGCTGCCTTGGAGGCAGTCTCCGCTGCGGTCTGGGCAGCGAAAGGAGTGGACTTCTTGCTTCCGCGGAAGCCCATGCCGCCGGCGGAAGCCCATGAGATAGCATTACCGTTCATGTCGGTAATGGTGACCATGGTATTGTTAAAGGAGGAACTGATGTGAACGACTCCCTTTTCAATGTTCTTACGCTCTCTGCGGCGTGTTCTGGTTTTTTTCTTAGGTGCTGCCATTTACTTTGTTCCCTCCCTTACTTTTTCTTGTTTGCGATGGTGCGCTTCGGACCCTTACGGGTACGAGCGTTGGTCTTGCTTCTCTGACCACGGACGGGCAGACCCTTTCTGTGGCGCATTCCGCGATAGCTGCCTATCTCAATCAGACGCTTGATGTCAAGTGCGTTCTGACGGCGAAGGTCACCCTCAACGGTGTAATGCTGGTCGATGCACTCACGCAGCTTGGCTTCGTCTTCCTCACTCAGGTCTTTGACGCGAGTGTCGGGGTTGACGCCAGTCTGCTCGAGTATCTTGACTGCGCTGGTTCTGCCGATACCGTAAATGTAGGTCAAAGCGATTTCAATGCGCTTATCCTTCGGCAGGTCGATTCCGGCGATACGTGCCATACTTTTCAATCATTCCTTTCGCATGATGCCGCGCTCTGTTTCTGCGTCGGCAATGTTTTTGTGCTTCGAGAAATACGCTGCTGCGCCGCATTCGGTGACATAGCCTTCTCAGCAAGCCGCTTTCTTACAAAAGCCGGCTGCCCTTGACTGAAATGCGCCTTGTGCCGCGCTCTCGCGTAACAGGTTGATTAACGGGGAGAAAAATGTCTCCCGCAAATCAGGGCAACCTGCTTAGCCCTGTCTCTGCTTATGCTTCGGGTTCTCGCAGATAACCATTACCTTACCCTTGCGCTTGATGACCTTGCATTTTTCGCACATGGGCTTTACGGACGGTCTTACTTTCATATTTGATCATTCCTTTCGTAATGCTCAAAGCACATTACGCCGAGCGGATGCCGGCATATTGTGCAGGACTTGACCCTAACGGGCACTCGTCTCTAACTGGACCGGATAAAGCCTGAACCCGTTTCAAGCCCCAACCGTTTTGTTATTTGCTTCTCCAGGTAATTCTGCCACGGGTCAGATCATATGGCGACATCTGGACAGTCACCTTGTCACCGGGGAGAATGCGAATGAAGTTCATACGCAGTTTTCCTGAGATGTGTGCAAGGATCATATGTCCGTTACCGATATCCACCTGGAACATCGTGTTAGGCAGAGCCTCTACGACTGTGCCTTCAAACTCAATTACGTCGTCTTTAGACAAGCTGACTTCCCTCCTCGGTCACGTCGGCCTCGCTGCGAAATATCGCAAGCTGCTTTCGGATTACACTATCAGCTGCTCCGTCGCTAAAATCGAGCGCGAGCAGCGCTGCGGTTCCCACTTTCCCCAAGCGGAGATGCTTTAGGTTTTTCTTTTTGGGATTTGCGAGCTTCTTCGTTTTGCCGTCCGTCAGTATTGCAAAGCTGCCATCGGTTTTGATGACCACATAGGCTCTGCCGCTGTCGTGACCGGCTAACGAAACTGCAATGTCGCGCGGCTTGATGTCGCTCATCAGAGATCCTCCGCGTAGGTAAGGATCTCCGGTTCTCCGTCTGTGATTAGCACCGTGTTCTCATAGTGTGCGGATAAGCTTCCGTCGAGCGTGACGACAGTCCACTTGTTGTCAAGCACTCGCACGCCTGCGCCGCCCATGTTTACCATAGGCTCAATGGCGATGGTCATGCCCTTGACAAGACGCGGACCGTGCCCCGGCTCTCCGTAATTGGGAACCTCAGGTCCCTCGTGAAGGCTTCTGCCGACTCCGTGCCCCACATATTCGCGGACGAGAGAGTAGCCGTGCGCTTCAACGTATTCCTGAATGGCATGGGAAATGTCCGAAACGCGGCAGCCCGCGCGGGCAAATTTCAGCCCCTCGAAAAAGCTTTGTCTCGTAACCTCGATTAGCCTTTTCGCATCTTCGGATATCTCGCCTGCCGGAAAGGTTCCGCAGCAGTCGCCGTGAAAGCCGCCTATGAGGGCGCCCACATCCACGCTGACGATATCGCCTGCGTTGACTTTGCGTTTTCCGGGGATGCCGTGAATGACCTCGTCGTTCACCGAGATGCAAGCGCTGCCGGGAAAGCCGCCGTAATTAAGGAAAGACGGCACAGCGCCGGATTTCTTGATGAACTTGAATATCTCTTTGTTTATTTCCTCCGTAGTGACGCCGGGGCTGACCATTTGCCTTCCGACACTTCGGGCGGCTGCGGTTATTTTGCCTGCCGTGCGCATCAGCTCTATTTCCCGGTGGTTTTTGATGGTAATGGTGCTCATAAACCAAGAGCCACTACGATTGCTTTGGTAGTCAGCTCAATGGTCGGCTGGTTTTC
>SAMEA3663207__coassemble_399_pt1 | contig 14068 bp, 15 predicted proteins | sample SAMEA3663207__metabat2_high_PE_010 | metagenome-assembled genome bin SAMEA3663207 (sample SAMEA3663207) | pig gut metagenome | biome: pig gut; feature: pig-associated habitat; material: faeces | place: China | collected 2013 | reverse complement strand
AGCCGGCACTGGTTTCACAGCTTCTTTCCGCAAAGAGCGAGAGTGAGGCGGTGGAGCTTTTAAAGCAATCACCCTTTGCGTTGTATTTTGACGACTATAAGCCGGAAAAGCTTGACGGGCTTTATGAGAGCGCGATGAGCAGCTTCTGCAAGGGTATTTTGAGACTGCCTGCCCCGAATATTTGCGTTCCCGTCGCCTACCTCATCTTAAGTGAGCTTGAGTGCGACAGGCTGGCGCGTGTTTTGGAAACAGTGAGCTACGGTATTAAACCCTCGGATATTTAGCGTTATTCAACATAAGGCGGCACATACGCTGTCTGCCGCTTGTGGGAGGAAAATATGTCAGTTGAAGCTATGACTCAGGTCACCCTTTCCGGACCTGAGAATATGGTTGAAGCCGCCCTGCAAAAGCTTGTTTTGGGCAGGGAGTTTCATCCTGAAAACGCCGTTGAAGCGTTGGCACCGGTGAAAAAACTTTTACCCTTTGAGGGGGCAAACCCCTACTCTGAGCCTCTTTCAAGATCCAAGGAGCTTTTAAGTGCGCTGGATCTGACGCCGCAGTATAGGGGCTTTGAGAGCGAGGAGCTTTCGGTTGAAGCCGCTGCCGCTTATTTAGACGAGCTTTTGCAGAAAATAGCCGCCATCGGCGACGAGCGCGGGGAAAAGCTTGAGAAGATCCAGAACGGCGCGGTATTCATTCAGGAGCTTAGCCACTTTGCGAGCTTCGATGTGGAGCTTTCCAGCCTTTTTGATATGCGCTACATCAAGTTCCGCTTCGGACGCATCGCGGCCGATATGAACAAGGAGTGTGCCGAGCTTATGAGCCGCCGCCCCGATGTTTACTATATCCCCGCGGGCAAATGCGACCGCTGGGTATACGGAGCGTATTTTGCGCTGCCGCAGGAGCACACGCAGGTGGACGCCTTGTTTGCTTCAATGGGTTTTGAACGCATCCACATTGATGTGGACAGCTACGCCGATTGCACGGCACATGAAGCGGTCGAGCGCCTGAAGGCGGAATGCGAGAGGGACGAAAAGCGTATTTCGGAGCTTGATGAGGAGTTAAAACAGCTAAAATCGGCTGAAAGCGAAAAGGCTCTGAAGATATATTCGTGGCTGCGCTTATGCTGCGAAGCTTATGAGCTTCGCTCGCTCGCTGGCTGCCGACACGGGAAGTTTTTCATCGTTGGCTGGGTGCCCAAGGCGCAGGCTGAGGCATACGCAAAGGAATGTGAGAGCTTTCCGGGCTTTGTCTGCATTCTCTCCACACCGCGCGATTTAAAAGAGGCATCGCCTCCCGTTAAGCTAAAAAAGGGCTTTTTCTCAGGCATTTATCAGCCCTTTGTGGAAATGTACGGTTTTCCGGCATACGGCGAGCTTGACCCGCGCCTTTTTATGGCGATAACCTATACGCTGCTGTTCGGCATCATGTTCGGCGATGTCGGTCAGGGCGTGCTGCTGGTTGCTACCGGTCTGCTGCTGTATAAACTGAAAGGCTCGTGGCTGGGGCGCATCGTTGCAATGTGCGGCGTTTCGGCAACGCTGTTCGGCTTTGTTTACGGCAGCGTGTTCGGGTCGGAGGAGCTGCTGCCCGGCTTCAAGGTGCTTGAAGACGGAAACACAATGAAGATCCTCCTTGTCGCCGTTGCGGTAGGCGTGGTGCTGATGCTTGCCTGCATGATCCTTAATATCATCACGGGTATCCGCCAGAAGGACATCAAAAAAGTCTTCTTTGACCCCAACGGTCTTGCGGGCTTTGTTATGTATATGGCGGTGGCTGTAGGCGCGGTGTTTATGCTCGTGTTTGATAAAAACATTATGACTCCCGCCTATATCTGGCTGCTCATCGTTTTGCCGCTGTTTCTCATTTTTGCCGCCACGCCGATTACAAAGCTTCTGACAGGGCAGAAGGACTGGATGCCCGAATCTGTCGGAATGTTCGTGGTTGAGGGCTTCTTTGAGCTTTTTGAAACGCTGCTTTCCTATGTTTCCAACACCGTTTCCTTCCTCCGTGTCGGCGCTTTTGCCATTAGCCACGCGGGCATGATGATGGTCGTTTACCTCCTGTCCGCAGGCTCTGACGGCTACAGCATCGGCGGATTGATTTTTGGAAACCTCTTAGTTACCGGGCTTGAGGCGGTGCTGGTGTGCATTCAGGTCATGCGTCTTGAATTTTACGAAATGTTCGGTCGCTTCTATAAGAGCGGAGGAGAAAAGTTCAGCCCCAGAATGATAGACTATACCGCCGCGGATTAACGGCGAAAAACCAACAAACTTTGGAGGACATTATTATGGAATTACTTATTGCCGCAATCGTTCTGCTCGCAGCTATCGTGCTTCCCCTGACAGCCATCTATTTTCGCGTTAAGCGCGGGAACAAGAGCAAAGCTCCCTTTATCACCAATCTTTGCTGCTTCTTCGGTCTCCTTGTTTTCGGCTCTGTTTTCTGCTTTACGCAGTCTGCCGAGGCTGCTGAAGCTGCCGGAGGGCTTGTAACGAGCGACGGCTTTGCAACCGGCATGGGCTATCTCAGCGCTGCATTGGCTGTTGGACTTTCCGGCATCGGCGGCGGTATTGCCGTTGCCTCCTCTGCATCCGCCGCACTGGGCGCTCTGTCCGAAAACGACAGCGTTTTCGGTAAGGCTCTGATCTTCGTCGGCATGGCTGAGGGTGTCGCGCTTTACGGTCTGCTTATAGCCTTTATGATCATTTCCGGTCTTTAAGGTGAAAAAATATGCGGATATATGCACTATCGGACGACAGAGATACCCTCACGGGACTGCGTCTGGCGGGCATCGAGGGAAGCTATGCTGCCGAACGGCGAGAGATAGCAGCCTGCGTTGAGCGAATTAAGGCAGATTCTGACATTGCCGTTTTACTTATCAACGAGGGTTGCGCGTCGAAAATTCCCGAAACGGTCACGCAGCTAAAGCTCAGCGGCACTAACCCGCTTCTTGTAGTAATACCGGGCAGCACCGGCTCGAACCGAGAGCCGGATTCCATCACAAGACTCATCCGCGAGGCGATAGGAATTAAGATCTGACCCATACCGCGGGGGTGCTCCCCGCGCGGATTTTGGAGGAACAAATATGCCACTTAACACAGCGGTACAGGATACCGATAAAAAGCTTGAGGCTTTTGGTAATGCCATCCTCGGCGAAGCTATTGAGGAGTCGCGCCGCATAACAGACGAGCTGCACAAAAGGCAGGAGGAGATAATCTCCGGAGCAAAAGCGGAGATATCCGCCGACGCTGAGCGCTATGCCAACGTGCGCATTAGCGAAATACAGGCGCGTGAGGGTCGCCGTGTTGCCGCCCGGATGACAGAAAACAAGCACACTCTTTTGCAATACAGAGAGGACTGTGCTACCGAAAGCTTTGCCAAGGTCAGCGCCCGCATTGAAGCGTTTACCGCCTCGGAGGATTATCTGCCGCATCTGAAAACTCTGCTGCGGCAGGCTGTTGAGGCTCTTGGCTACGGCTTTTCCGCCACTGTTTATCTGAGACCTGAGGATATGCGTTTTGCTGATGAGCTTATGAACTCCGCGAGCGGCGTCAGCCTTGCTTTCGCGGAGGGAAGCTTTGCGCTTGGAGGCTTGAGCCTTGTGTGCCTTTCAAAAGGGCGCAGGGTCGATATGACCTTTGACTCCGCTTTGAGCGACATGGTCGGTCACTTCTCCGAGCTGGCGGGACTAAATATAGGCAACTAAGCTCTTTATTTGCTTTAGAGCTATTTCCCAATTGGGAGGAAGAATATGAATTCCATCAATAACTATTCCATATACGGCGTAAACGGTCCTGTTATCAAGGTTCGCGGCGGACGGAGTCTGCCGATGATGAGTCTTGTTTACGTCGGAGAGGACAGACTGCCGGGCGAGGTAGTAAGCGCTAAGGGCAATGAGACCATCGTTCAGGTATATGAGGACAGCACGGGACTTAAAAAGGGTCAGCCGGTTTACCCGACGGGAAAGCCCATGTCCGTTTTGCTCGGTCCCGGCATGGTTACAACGACATACGACGGCATTGCGCGCCCTCTGCGAAAGATCGCAGATATGGCGGGTAGCTTCATTACAAAGGGCATAAACCTGCCTGCGCTGGACATGGAAAAGCTCTGGGACGTCACTGTTTCGGTTAAAGACGGCGACAAGGCGCTTCCCGGCATGATCTTTGCGCGCTGCCGTGAGTCTGAGACGGTCGAGCACCGCAGTATGGTTCCGCCGCAGCTAAAGGGCGTTTTTACCGATGTTGTACCGTCCGGCAAGTATAAGGTCACAGACGTGATTGCAAATATCGTTGACGAGCGCGGTAAAAAAACACCCGTTATGCTCTCACAGGTTTGGCCGATCCGGCGCGCAAGACCGACAGCAAAGCGCCTGCCCATTACAAGACCGCTTGTAACGGGTCAGCGCGTTATTGACACGCTTTTCCCTGTTGGCAAGGGCGGCTGCGCTGCCATTCCGGGACCGTTCGGAGCCGGAAAAACCGTGGTTCAGCATCAGCTTGCCAAGTGGTCTGACGCGGACATAATCGTTTACCTCGGATGTGGCGAGCGCGGCAACGAGATGACGCAGGTGCTCGACGAATTTGCCGAGCTGAAAGACCCAAGAACAGGTCGCCCGCTGATGGAGCGCACCATTTTGATCGCAAACACCTCCAATATGCCCGTCGCGGCGCGTGAGGCATCAATATATACGGGCATGACCATTGCCGAATACTACCGCGATATGGGCTACCATGTCGCGCTTATGGCGGACTCCACCTCGCGCTGGGCGGAGGCTCTTCGTGAGATCTCGGGACGTCTTGAGGAGATGCCCGCAGAGGAGAGCTTTCCGGCATATCTTCCGAGCAGACTCGCTGGCTTTTATGAGCGCGCGGGCTATATGCAGACCCTTGCGGGAGATGAGGGCAGCGTGACCGTTATCGGCGCTGTTTCCCCGCAGGGCGGTGATTTTTCCGAGCCTGTTACACAAAACACCAAGCGCTTTATCCGCACCTTCTGGGCACTTGACCGCTCACTTGCATATGCTAGACATTTCCCCTCCCTTAACTGGAACACTTCCTATTCCGAATACTTTAACGATCTGAAGCCGTGGTATGAGGAAAACTTCGGGCGCGGCTTTACAAAAATGCGTCAGCAGATGGTCGATATCCTCGGCAGTGAAAGCTCGCTGATGGAGATCGTCAAGCTTATCGGCTCGGACGTTCTGCCTGACGACCAGAAGCTTATAATCGAAACGGCAAAGGTTTTCCGCCAGGGCTATTTGCAGCAGAATGCCTTCCACAAGACCGATACCTATATGCCGCCGGAACAGCAGATGGATATGCTGGAGGCTATTTTATACCTCTACACCGAGGCGCAGAAGCTGACCGCGAAAAGCATCCCCTTGAGCCAGCTTTTGGCGACCGGCATTTTCAGCGCTCTATGCCGCATGAAGTTTGAGATGGGCGAGGGCAAGACAGGTGCAGAATTCATAAAAATGATCGACGATGCCGTTTCCGCGGTATTGGCGGGCAACGAATGAGAGGAGTGAGCATTCTTGAGGCTTGAATACACAGGACTATCCGAGATGCAAGGCTCGCTCGTTGCTCTTGACGGCGTTTCGGACGTATCGTTTGACGAGCTTGCGGAGATAACGCTTGGTAACGGCGAGCGCCGCTTTGGTCGCGTAATAACCATTGACGGCGATAAGGTTATCTTGCAGGTTTTCGAGGGAACAGACGGCATAGACATGGAGAATGTAAACACTCGTTTTACAGGCAAGCCCATCAGTATGCCGCTTTCCAAGGAGATACTCGGACGTATTTTTAATGGTGCCGGCAAGCCGCTTGACGGTCTGCGCGAGGTCTTTCCCGATGAGCGCCGCAACATTAACGGCAGCGCAATAAACCCTGTTTGCCGCCGTTATCCGCGAAGCTGCATAATGACGGGGATTTCCGCTATCGACGCGACCTCCACCCTCATAAGAGGACAGAAGCTGCCTATCTTCTCCGGCGCCGGCATGAGCCATAATGAGCTTGCCGCGCAAATCGTTCGCCAGGCGCATATGATGAGCGACGACGAGGAGTTTGCCATTGTTTTCTGCGCGATGGGCGTTAAGAACGATACGGCGGAGTTCTTTAAAAAGGACTTTCAGGAGTCCGGCGCTCTTGGGCGTGTTGTGATGTTTTTGAACATGGCATCCGACCCTATCATCGAGCGCATCCTCGCGCCGCGCTGCGCGCTGACGGCGGCGGAGTATCTGGCTTTCCGCCACGGCTATCATGTTCTGGTCGTCCTCACCGACATGACCAGCTATTGCGAGGCTCTGCGTGAGTTTTCCTCCTCGAAGGGGGAAATTCCCTCCCGCAAGGGCTTCCCAAGTTATATGTATTCGGATCTCGCTTCTATATATGAGCGCGCCGGCTTGATAGAAGGACAAAAGGGCAGCGTTACGCAGGTGCCTATCCTAACCATGCCGAACGACGATATCAGCCACCCGATACCTGACCTCACCGGCTATATCACCGAAGGGCAGATAGTTCTCTCGCGCGATTTGGAGCAAAAGGGCATTTACCCGCCTGTTGCCATTTTGCCGTCGCTTTCCCGCCTTATGAAGGACGGCACGGGTGAGGGCAACACGCGCGAGGATCATGGAGATTTATCAAACCAGCTTTTCGCCTCCTACAGCGCTGTTGCTGACGCGCGAAGCCTTGCTTCGGTTATCGGCGAGGATGAGCTTTCCGAGCTTGATAAGCAGTATGTACGCTTTGGCGAGCGCTTTGAGCGTGAGTTTATCTGTCAGGGCGATAGGGAAAACCGCAGCATCGAGCAGACTCTTGACCTCGGCTGGAAGCTGTTGGGTACACTGCCCAGAAACGAGCTGGGTCGCGTTTCCGACAAGCTGCTTGACAAATATTACAAGCCGGCTGAAGCTGAAATAATGGAATAGCCGGACAAAACAATAAAAGGGAGGTGGCTCTATGGGCAACCTGCCGCCGACAAAGGGCAACCTTATTGCGGCGAAGCGCTCAAAAAAGCTGGCTGAAAACGGCTTTGAACTGATGGATAAAAAGCGCAACATCCTGATTCGTGAGCTTATGGGGCTTATAGACCGCGCCGCCGAGCTTCAAGAACGCATTGACAAAACATTTTCGGAGGCGTATTCCTCGCTAAAGCGGGCAAATATCTCTATGGGCGGCTGCGAGGACATTGCACGCTCCACCGCGCTTGACACCAGCGTGCGCGTGCGATACCGCAGCGTTATGGGTGTTGAGCTGCCGAGTGTTTCGGCAACGCCTGCCGATATGAGCGTTTTGCCTTACAGCTTTATCGGCACAACTCCCGCGCTGGACGACGCATATAAAAAATTTAACAGCGTTAAGGAGCTTTGCTTGGAGCTTGCCGAGCTTGAAAACTCCATTTACCGCCTTGCCTACTCTATAGAGAAAGCGCAAAAACGGGCAAACGCCCTGAACAATATCGTTATCCCTGGACTGGAAGCGGACGTCGCGCGAATGACCGACGCGCTTGAGGAAAAGGACAGGGAAGAATTTGTGCGGCTTAAGGTCATCAAAGCGCAGAAAAAATAAAGCATATAAAAACGGAGTCTGTGAAAAATCACAGACTCCGTTTTTGCACTGCCGCATCGGCTTGGCGATTATGCGTTTTGACGGCGCGCAGCCTCCACCACATGGCTTACCAATACTGAGGTGGTTACTGTTCCTACGCCGCCCGGAACAGGCGTGAGCGAGAGCGAGAGCTGTTCAGCGGCGGCGAAATCGACATCGCCGCACATTCTGCCGTCTATAAAGTTGATGCCCACATCTATGACTATCTGTCCGTCACGCAGATGCTCGGCGCGAACAGTCCCTGCTTTGCCGGCGGCGGCAATGAGTATCTCCGCGTTTTGAGCTTCATGCGGCAAATCAACGGTTCGGGTGTGGCATAGGGTAACTGTGGCATTTTTGGCAAGAAGCAGCATGGAAACGGGCTTTCCGACTACGAGACTGCGTCCGACAACAACGGCACGCTTGCCCTTGCAGTCAATTCCGTAATGGTCGAGGATTTCTATGCAGGCTTGAGCCGTGCAAGGGGCGAAGCCCTCACCGCTGCCGGTGAAAACGCCCGCAAGCGAGCCGTCGGTGATGCCGTCAACATCCTTGGCGGGGGAAAGAATCATGCGCGCGGCAGCGCTGTCAAGCTGCTTGGGCAGCGGCATGAACATTAAAACACCGTGAACGTCCGTGTCCTCGTTCAAACGGCGTATCTCCTCCTCCAGCTCGTTTTGTGAAACGTTTTCCGGCAGCGTTACGCGCCTCACCTGAACGCCAACCTTTTCGCATCGCTTGGCAGCGCCGTTTTCGTATGCTATATCGTCCTCGCGCTCGCCGACGCGCAGCATCGCAAGCGTCGGTGTGATACCGCGGGCTTTAAGCCGGTTCAAAAGCTCGGCTGAGCGCTCGTTGATTGCCTCGGCAACAGGCGCACCCTTTAACAATTCTGCCATGTAAGAACCTCCTTAAAGAAGCTTTGCGCTGACCGCCGCATATATTTCATCGGCAAGCGGACAGTATTTCGCCAAAAGCCCGTCAGCCTCACTGCGAAGCTTGGCAGCATATTCTTCATCCTTCATAGAGCTTACGTTTATATACACATTGAGACTAGCGCCCATAAGAGCGGTTTTGCAGCATAAAACGCCGACGCCGACATCTGACTGCATCAAGCGAGAGCCTTTCTGCTCCAACTCGGAATGAAGCTCGATCGCTTCAGCGGCGGTGCGCATAATATTCATTGGCGCAGAGCAAGCCAGACGCAGTGCGCTCTCCATGATTGTATCGTATTCGGGGTCGTCCTTAGGGATGGAGTAGGCGTGGGAGAGAGGCTTAAAGCATTCGGCATCTTCGTCTATCAGTTCAAGCAGGCTTTGTCTGAGCTTTTCCGCATGAGCAAGAATGCGCTGCAGGTCGCTTTCGTATTGTGCATATTTTTTCTTGCCTACTGTAAGATTGCCAACCATAGAGGCGAGAGCCGCGCCCAATGCGCCGCAAAGCGCCGATGCTCCTCCGCCGCCCGGAACGGGAGCGGGGGAGGCAAGCTCTGCTGCAAATTCCCCGGTCGCTATATTGATAAAAGACATAAGCTTCCTCCAAAAAAGTGAAATCTTATAACTGATGCTACCACATATTGGTGATTATTGCAACGTGTCTTTAGGCAAGGTTTTATTGACATCAGCTAAAGTGTGCCGGATAGTTTTCAAGCTGCTTTCGTTTTTGGTTACGGGGCGGTTATTATGCCATGAAACGTCGCAATATGTTACTATTTTACAATCTTCTCCCATTTAAACGGATGAAGAATTCGACAAATGAGATTGTCCTAAAATCGTATCATTGGCACATAATACTAATCCAAATGTGTCATGAATTGTATCAAATCTGAGTCAAATGGAGAATAATTGTGCAAAATCACCCTATATATGGATTTATTTTGTGCTTTTGTACAATTGACTATTATTGGCTTGCGTGTTAACCTTTCATTAGGTCGTGTGGTAATACCGACCGTGCCGGAAAAACATCCGGCTTGCCAGTATAACGGCATTATTAGCGGGCATTGTGATCCTGACGGCACTTTACTTGTGATAAGTATGCGGTTGTGCGGCGAATTTAAATTTTTATGGAGGTCATTATTATGGCATTTAGCATGGATACAGTAGTAGGCGATGTTCTCGCTAACCCCGAAGCAGTTAAGATCATGGACGAAATCATGCCCGGAACTTCCAGCAACCCCATGATGAAGATGGCAAAGGGCTTCACCCTTGGCAAGATTGCTAAGACTCCCGCTGCTAAGATCCCCGAAGCAAAGATCCAGGAGTTCATCGACGCTTGCAACGCAAAGGGTCTCTAATCCTTACTTATTGTTTTATTCGTCTCGTTGCCTAGCTTCTCACCGTCAGGAGATAGCATTGGTCATGAGAGCTTAAAAACGTTTTTGACAGCACACCGATTTTCGGTGTGCTGTTTTATTTTGCTTTTACCACTTGATGAGCTTCATCATAGAAATATACTTTTCATACTAAACCACCGAATTCAGCAATTTGGACTTTGCGGTTTACATAATGTGAATACAGCTTTATGCGTGAATATTTAATTTTGGTATTGACAAATTGTATGGTATGTCGTACACTTGCAATAGTGTATTAGTAAACCGACACAATAGCACACTTAGCGGGAAGGTAGTGATAACTTGACTTGGCAGTTTGATAGTGATAGACCCATATATGCACAGATGTCCGAGCAAATCATAGCCGGTATTCTTTCGGGCTACTATAAAATGGGCGAGAAGCTGCCCAGCGTTCGAGAATTCGCGGTTTTGGCATCGGTCAATCCGAACACTGTTCAGCGGGCGCTGTTTGAGCTTGAAAATATCGGGCTTATTGAGACGCAGCGAAATACAGGAAAATTTGTAACAAATGATGAGTGGAGGATTGATATGGCAAGAAAGCAAAGAGGAGAAAGCCTCGCGGCCGAGTTTTTAAAGAGCATGGTCGCGCTCGGTTATACCTGTGAGCAGACTATTGACCTGCTCAAAAAGTCTGAGAAAGGGGATGAGTCTGATGAGCGAAATAACGCTTGAGTACAAGAGCTTAGATAAATATTACGGCAACAGACCGGTTCTGCATAATTTGAGCGTAGCCCTGCCTGCCGGGAAGATCATAGGGCTGCTTGGACCAAACGGCAGCGGTAAGACAACGATGATTAAGCTTGCCTGCGGTCTGCTCACGCCGACACACGGCGAGGTTTTGATATGCGGCAAAAAGCCGGGTGCGGAGACTAAGTCAGTTGTTTCCTATCTTCCTGAGCGTACCTATCTGCCGGACTGGATGACCGTTCAGGACGCGCTTAATTACTTTGTGGACTTCTATCAGGACTTTGACTATGCCAGAGCCGTTAAGATGCTTGAAAGCCTTCAAGTTCCTGCAAAAGCGCGCATCAAGACGCTCTCGAAGGGTACAAAGGAAAAGGTTCAGCTCGTGCTGGTGATGTCCCGCCAGGCAAAGCTATACCTGCTTGACGAACCGATTGGCGGCGTTGACCCGGCAGCGCGCGACTATATCCTCAACACCATTCTTACAAACTATAATGAGGACGCGACGGTACTTATCTCCACTCACCTAATAGCTGACATTGAGCGGACGCTGGATGAATTCATCTTCCTGCAAAACGGGCAGATCGTTTCCTACGCCTCGACCGACAGTCTCAGAGAGGACATGGGCAAGTCGATAGACACATATTTCAGGGAGGTGTTCAGATGCTAGCTAAGCTTATTAAACACGATTTTCGGGCTCTTTCAAAAGTGCTCGTACCAACTCATCTGGCAATTCTGGCAGCTACGATTATTGCAACGATAGGCATTGCCGTCAACACGAGAAATAGCTGGAGCGGCGTTCTTGAAAACAGCTACACGCTGCACGTTCTTGAAACGATAATGATGTTTATCTGTGTGCTTATGCTCATTGCCATCTTTGCTTCATTGATTCTGGTGGCATTTATCATATTCCAGCGCTTTTACAAGAGCTTTATGTGCGACGAGGGATATCTGAGCTTCACGCTGCCGGTAACCACCTCTCAGCTTTTGTGGTCAAAGCTTATCTCTGCGGCTGCGTGGATTGTTATCAATATGCTGGTCGTTGCGCTTTGCGCGGTGATCTTTGTCCTTTTCGGAACCTCGTCCACTCAGTTTGCAAACACCGAGTTTTTCCGCGATTTCTTTGGCTTTATATCACAGGCAAACGCAATGCTCGGTTCTAAACTGGTTCTGCCTACGATCGAGTTTATTGTTATGATGATTGTAAGCGTGGCATACAATATTCTTGAGGTCTACTTATGCCTGATTATAGGCAGCGTTCTTTCTCAGAAGCATAAAATCCTTGCGGCTATCGGCGCATACTTCGGTATCAACATGGTTGTTGGAATAATATGCAGCCTTGCTCAAATTCCGATGGTAACGAGATTGACAAACAATTATACCTACGCTCCTGAAACGCCTATGGATGGAGTTGAGGCGTTTGACTTCGTGTTCGGAGCAATAAATCCGTATTTCCTGCTTTGCATCGGCATCAGCATAGTGCTTTGCGTTGCTTTCTTCTGGGCTTCGCATTACCTGCTGAAAAACAAGCTTAATCTGGAGTAGAATTATATGAATAACAAGAGTCTGAGGCGAAAGCCTCAGACTCGCTTTGAGAGGAAAAGAGGAAGAATTGAAAATAACAGAAAACAGCGTAATTTTGTATGAGGCGCTCAAGGCGAAGCACAAAGCGCATCCTATTGTGCAGCTTTTGATTTTTGTTGCGGTATACCTTGTTGCAAGCATGGCGTTGGGCATAGTCATAGGTTTGCCGGCGGGCATTTATATAGCCGCTCAGATGCTTGAGGGGATGGACATGGAGGCTCTGCAAAGCGGCGAGGTGACTTTTGATTTTCAGCAGCTTCAAGGGATGACAAAAAATATGCCGGAGTGGTTTATTCTGCTCAGCCTTTTTGGCACAGCGTTTATTATCGGGGCTGTCATCATTTACTGCCGCTATATTGAAGGTCGCTCTTTTGCGTCTATGGGCTTGCGCAGGCAGGGCTTTTTGAAAAACTACGGACGCGGTCTGCTTATAGGAGCAGTTATGTTTTTCGCTGCTGCGGGGCTTTCCGTTTTACTTGGCTCAGCACGCTTCACAGGCTTTAATTACAGCGTGTCATGGGGGTATATTGCACTGTTTTTCCTTGGATATCTTGTTCAGGGCGCAAGCGAGGAGTTTTTATGCAGAGGCTATCTTGCGGTTTCCCTTGCCAATCGCTGCAAGGTAGCCGTGGCTGTTGGCATAAGCTCTGTCGTGTTTGCCCTGATGCATTTTGGAAACAACGGTGTTTCTCCGCTTGCCATAATTAACATTGCGCTGTTTGGCGCATTTGAGGCTGTTTATATGTTCCGCAGCGATGACCTTTGGGGTGCTTGCGCCATTCACTCGGCGTGGAACTTCGTTCAGGGGAATGTTCTTGGCATATCAGTAAGCGGCGGAGCTGTCGGCAATACAATCTTTACAACCAGCTTTGTTGAGGGCAGAGAGCTTATTAACGGCGGCGCTTTCGGTACAGAGGGCGGGATTTGCGCCACCATCGTTTTGGCGGCGGCAATAGCACTTGCGTGTCACCTGCCGATGAAGCAGCGCCCTGAGCTTCCCAAGGATGAGGAGGATATACCCATCGAAAAAGAAGCTCTTCCGCTTTATATTAAGAAGTAATCGGTAAAACAGAAAAACGCGCTTTCGTCTACTCGACGAAGGCGCGTTTTTGTTGTATCCCGAAAATCACTTTCTCTGCGGATGCTTATACTTCAAAATAGTATTGACAAACTGTGTATATACGGATATACTGTGCATACCGAATATGAACAGTATATCCGCGAAAGGAGGCGCAAAGCGTGGACATTTTAATCAGCAATGCTGCCGGTCAGCCGATTTACGAGCAGATCTGCTCGCAAATCAAGGACGAAATCATATCCGGTCGGGTTTCCGAGGGCGAGTTGCTGCCCTCAATACGCAATCTGGCTAAGGATCTGCGCATCAGTGTTATAACGACCAAGCGCGCTTATGACGAGCTTGAGCGCGCCGGATATATATACACGGTGGCGGGAAAGGGCAGCTTTGTTGCGGCAACCAATACCGAGATGCTTCGGGAGGAGCATTTAAAGCAGATAGAGGAGCTTATGCAAAAAATTTTGGAGCTTGCTCCCTCCTGCGGGCTTAGCGACGACGATATTATTGAGATGCTGAAATTACTTCAAAAGGAGGGGCGATAAATGAATGCAATTGAAATTAAGGACCTTTCAAAAAGCTATGGTGACTTTGCCCTGAAAAACATTAACCTGACTCTGCCGTCGGGGTGCATAATGGGCTTGGTGGGTGAAAATGGCGCCGGCAAGAGTACGACCATCAAGCTGATTATGAATGCGGTTCGCCGCGATGTGGGGAGCATATCCGTGCTCGGCATGGATAATGAGTCCTCTGAATTCTGTGAGCTGAAAAACGATATAGGCGTTGTGCTCG
>SAMEA3663207__coassemble_384_pt1 | contig 14344 bp, 9 predicted proteins | sample SAMEA3663207__metabat2_high_PE_010 | metagenome-assembled genome bin SAMEA3663207 (sample SAMEA3663207) | pig gut metagenome | biome: pig gut; feature: pig-associated habitat; material: faeces | place: China | collected 2013 | reverse complement strand
TTGAGCTTGCAGTCAACACCATGCTCAGCAGCGGCTTTATCGCATCTCTGGCAGACGGCTGGAACGTCGGCATCCTAATCTTCCTCGTGGTTCTCGGTGCTATTGTCGTTCTGATGAACCGCGCCGGCGGCTCTGCCGCATACGGACGCTGGGCATCTGAGCACATCACCAGCAAAAGCGGCGCTCTCGGCGCTACCTTCGGTCTTGGCTGCATAATCTTCGTTGACGACTACTTCAACTGCCTTACCGTCGGCAGCGTTATGAAGCCCGTTACCGACAAGTTCAAAATCTCCCGCGCAAAGCTGGCTTACATAATCGACTCTACGGCAGCTCCTATCTGCATGATAGCCCCAATCTCAAGCTGGGCTGCCGCGGTTTCCGGTGTTGTTGAGGGAACAGACGGCATCCAGCTTTTCATCAGCGCAATTCCCTACAACTTCTATTCCCTGCTCACCATTGCAATGATCATCTTCCTCTGCATAACAAAGCTTGACTTTGGTCCTATGAAGCGCCACGAGCAGAACGCCGAAAACGGCGACCTGTTTTCCGGCAGCGAGCCTCCTTATATTGAGGAAAGCAAGCACAGTGACAAGGGTCGTGTCTTTGACCTCGTGATACCCATCCTCCTTCTCATTTCTCTTTGCATTCTCGGCATGGTTTACACGGGTGGTCTTTTCAGCGGCGAGAGCTTTATCAACGCTTTCGCTAACTGCGACGCTTCCGTTGGTCTTTCACTCGGTTCTCTCCTTGCTCTTATCATTATAATGATCTACTTCATGTGCCGCGGCGTCCTCAGCTTCAAAGACTGCATGAGCAGTCTCCCTGAGGGCTTCAAGGCAATGGTTCCCGCAATCCTTATCCTCACCTTCGCGTGGACTCTTAAAGCTACCACCGGTCTTCTCGGTGCTCCCGAGTATGTCAGCGAGCTGGTTCACGGCAGCGCAAAAGCCCTTCAGCTTCTCCTGCCCGCTATCATCTTCCTCGTTGCCATCGGTCTTAGCTTCTCTACCGGCACAAGCTGGGGTACTTTCGGTATTCTTATCCCCATCGTCACCGAGGTTTTCCCTGTCGGCAGCCCGCTTCTCATTATGTCCATCTCCGCCTGCCTTGCCGGCGCTGTATGCGGCGACCACTGCTCCCCCATCTCCGACACCACCATCATGGCGTCCGCAGGTGCGCAGTGCAACCACGTTTCTCACGTTTCCACCCAGCTTCCCTATGCTCTTGTCGTTGCAGCGGTTAGCTTCGTAAGCTACATCATCGCAGGCTTCGTTCAGAATGCTTGGATTTCTCTGGGTGTCGCGCTTGTTCTCATGATCGGCGTTCTGCTCATTATCCGCGCCGTCCAGAATAGCCGTACCGCTGACGCGGTAAAATAAACCGCAGCAGAACACTTTTCCGCCGCCCGCATTTTTATGCGGGCGGCTTTTCCTTTCCGGACAGCAATACTTCCCGCCGGAAAGCACTTTTCACGCCAATCGACATAAAAGCTCGCGCACGGCGTTTTTATTGGACAGCCATGCTATGCCGTAGTATAATAAAGGATATGATATCACTATAAAGTGTTTAGAGGCTGCTGATATGAAAATACTGCCTATATTTTTCCTGGTGCTTGCCATTGCTCTCGTTCTGCTTTTTTTCGAGATGTATGTTATTTTGCTTCGCCGTAAGTCTCCGGCGGCAAATCTTGCCGAGTGCGAAACGGCGAGGCTTTCCTACCCGCGCCGCCGCTATCCGATGCAGCGAAGGGATCTTCTCCCTCTTATTCTCATAACCGTCATATACGCTGTGACCGCTTTCTGGGGACTGGGGAACAAGCAGTCGCCGCAGAGCTTTTGCAGCTTTTCCGAGCGCGGACGCTATGTTATTATAGAAATGCCCTCCGAAACCTTAGTTACCCGCATTTCCTACTTCACAGGGCTGCACACGGGCAACTACTTCGTCCAATTCTCGCTTGACGGCGAAAACTATACCGACGAGCTTACTTTAGAGCAGAAGTATTCCGACATTTTTAAATGGCGCGAGGCTACTTTCAGCAGCGGCAAGGGTACAAAATATATTCGCATAATATCCGACGCGAAGCTTGACATGGGAGAGCTTTGCATATATGACTGGGCGGGAGACCCCATATCACCGGGCAACTTTTTCTTTGACGAGGGCTGCGCGCCGCTTTTCGACGAACAAAAGCTAGTGCCGGAAAGTGAAAGCTACCTGAACAGCGCCTATTTTGACGAGATATACCACGTCCGTACCGCCTATGAGCACATTGAGGGCGTAAAGCCCTATGAAACCTCGCATCCGCCGCTCGGAAAAATAATAATCGGTCTGGGCATCCGTGCCTTTGGGCTTAGTCCCTTCGGCTGGCGCTTTATGGGCGTGCTGTTTGGCATCTCAATGCTGCCGGCGCTTTATGTTTTCATCAAAAACCTTTTCGGCTCAACGGCAATAGCCGCCTGCGGAACGGGAATATTCGCCTTTGACTTCATGCACTTTGTGCAAACGCGCATCGCAACGATAGATACCTACGGAGTGTTCTTCACAATTTTGATGTACCTTTTCATGTACCGCTTCATAACAGCGCCTAGGGACGAATTTGCCCCCGGGTGGAAATCATGGCTGCCGCTGCTGCTTTCGGGTATATGCTTCGGTTTGGGCGCAGCGAGCAAATGGACGTGCATCTACGCGGGCGCGGGTCTGGCACTCATCTGGCTGCTTTTCCGCATCTTCCGCGGACGAGAGCTGGTCAAAGCCGGTCATTTGCGCGAGCACAAGCGCGAGCTTATTACAAATATTTTTCAATGTCTGCTGTTTTTCGTGGCAATTCCGCTTGTTATATATTATCTGAGCTACACGCCCTACGGCATTGCAAACGGCATGAGCGCACCCGAAATGTATTTTGACGGCGACTACGCGCAGCTTGTTGTTAATAACCAGCTTTCCATGTTCCGATACCACTCCGGCGTGGATGCAACGCACCCTTATTCCTCGCGCTGGTATCAGTGGATAGTGGACGGACGCCCCATATTGTATTACCTGCGCTCGCTGCCGGAAAACCAAAAAAGCTCGTTCGCCGCCTTCTTAAATCCTCTGGTGTGCTGGGGCGGTCTTGCGGCAATGCTTGTAATGGCGTGGCGCAGCTATAAATATCACGACGGCAAAGCGCTGTTCATTTTTATCGGCTATCTGGCGCAGTTGGTGCCATGGATGTTCATTTCGCGCATCACCTTTGAATACCACTACTTTCCCTGCCTCATCTTTTTGGTGCTCGCCATCTGCCATATGTTCAACTCCTTCCGCCTGCGCAGCCCGCACTGGAAGCGGATTGTTTTCACAGCAACAGGGCTTTGTATAGCACTGTTTGTCGTCTTTTATCCTGTACTCACAGGCATCCCCATATCGCGCAGCTACACCGATCTTCTCGCGTGGATACCCGGCGCATGGCCTTTTTAGTTTAAACACATTGTTATAAAGGACTGTTATCATGGAACTAAGCGATTATCACATTCACAGCATCTGCTCCGAGGACGGACACTACACCATGTCGGAAATGGCGCTTGCCTCCTATGCGCAGGGCGTCAGGCGTCTTTGCTTTACCGACCACTGCGACCTTGACGACTATATGACAGGCTATCCCAAGCAAAACAGCTATGCCCACCGCGAAAAAACGATAGAAATGTTCAAGCAGGCGCTTGCCGACAAGCCCGCGGATATGCGCCTTTTCCTTGGCATGGAGCTGGGTGAGGGCAACCATGACCCTGCACGCGCGGCTGAGATCGCCGCCTCTCCTGAGCTGGACTTTGTCCTCGGCTCACTGCACAACTTGGAGAAAAAAACGGATTTTTACGAGATCCACTACGAAAGCTACGAGCAGTGTGCGCAGCTCATGGACGAATACGCCGATGAGCTTGTGGCTCTCTCAAAGCTGGATTTTTACGATGCTATGGCGCACATCGGCTATACTATTCGCTATATGCGCCGCGACGGTTTTGACGTAAGCTTCGATTTGGAGCATTTTGGCGACAAGGTGGAGGCAACACTTAAAAACCTTATCGCCGGCGGGCGAGGAATTGAAATAAACTGCTCCGGCTACCGCACGAAAAGGATACTTTCTCCCGTTCCGGGAGTGGACATTCTGCGCCTTTATAAGCAGCTCGGCGGCGAGATAATAACAGTCGGCAGCGATGCCCACCGTACAAACCAAGCGGGAAAAGGTCTCGCGGAGGGGCTTGACACGCTGCGCGAACTGGGGTACAAATATTACACTGTCTTTGAAAAAAGAAAGCCGGAGTTTATCAAGCTCTGAGGCTTTCCAAAAACGAATAAAGAAACGGAGAAAGAAAAAAATGATAGCAATCGGAAGCGACCACGGCGGCTATGCGCTCAAGCAGGCAATTATGAAGCACCTTGAAAAAAAGGGACTTGAATACAAGGATTACGGCACTTACACCGAGGATAGCTGCGACTATCCTATTTACGGCGAGGCGGTTGCCCGCGCCGTGTCCGCCGGCGAATGCGAGCGCGGCATAGTTATCTGCGGCACAGGCATCGGCATCTCCATGGCGGCAAACAAGGTCAAGGGCGTTCGCGCCGCCCTCTGCGGAGATTGCTACAGTGCAGAGTTTACCCGCCTGCACAACGACGCGAACATTCTGGCACTGGGTGCCAGAGTAGTCGGCGAGGGTCTGGCGCTTAAAATAGTGGACACTTTTTTGGAAACCGGCTTTGAGGGCGGCAGACACGCGCGCCGCGTTGCGCTTATCAGCGAAATAGAGGAAAGGGGCTAAGCGCCCCGCCCGCTAACGGGAGGAAGCAGCCGTGGCAATAAAACCAAAGGACATATACGACGGTCGAAAGAAAAAGCGCTCGCCGGGAGCGATCATCACGCTTGTAATTATTCTTATAATAGCGCTGGTCATCGGGCTTTTCTATTGGCTGGAAAGCCTCTGCGTCTATGACGACGAGGGCAATGCCAATATTGTCTTTCCCTTCACCAAAGAGGCTCGTGAGATAAAGAAAGCCCAAAGTGAGGAGCCGAACAGCCCGGAGAGCAGCGGCACGCCCCCGGATGATTATACGCAGTCCGTGGGAAGCACGAGCACCCCGGAGGAAAGCGGCACACAGTCTGAGGACGGCACACCGGAAAACAGCGGCGACCCTTCGGAGCCGACCGTTCCGCCCGGCATAATCCCCACTGAATAGAGAGTTTTTTGCCATATACCTGCGGCTTTGTTCTCCGTACAGCCAAAAATCAAAAAAATACTTGCAAATCGTCAAGTTGTATGTTAGAATACAACTTGCGTTTTGACAGCTAAACTCATGAAAGAGGTGAACATAATGAAGGAAGGCATCCATCCCAAGTACGAGCAGACCACCATTAGGTGCGCTTGCGGCGAAGTCATTGAAACCGGCTCTACAAAGAAGGACATAACAGTTGAGATTTGCTCCAAGTGCCACCCCTTCTATACAGGCAAGCAGAAGCTGGTCGATACCAGCGGCCGTGTTGAGAAGTTCAACAAGAAGTTCGGTCTCTAAGCTTTACTTCTTCTAATGATTGGTCAAATATAAATGCCCGCGCTGCTTGGCGCGGGCATTTCGCCGTGCTAAAAAGCCGCTCCCCATGAGGGGAGCGGCTTTTTATATGCGCACTGCTTTTCCGGCGCGCAGAAAGCAGAGGTAGCTTGCCTCAACGGGCTTTTTTGTTATTCGCTCCATCGCGTAGGCATAGGTCTTTACCTGCTTTTCGTATTCCTTTACCGCCGCGTCCAAAGTCTCCTGCGTAACGTAGTCGGTTTTGTAGTCGATAACGGAAAGTATGCCGTTCTCCTCGATACAGCAGTCAATAACGCCTTGAAGCAGCAGTTCCTCGGTCTGGTCCGTATCAAGCAGAGCATTTCCGGGGCAGAGGATAGAAAAGCGAAACTCGCGCAGCACATTGTCCGCGTGCAAAACGCGCTGACCGATCTCTGAGGCAAAAAAGCCCAGTACCGCCGCTCTGTCAACCACCTTTGCCTGCCGCTTTGAAAGTATCCCCAGCTCGCACAGTCTTGCAATCTCGCTCTCAATATCTGAAAGCTCAGAGGTTCTTGAAAAGTCTATATACTGCATTACAAGGTGCGTTGCAACGCCTTTCTCGCTGCTTGTAAGCGGTCTCTCCTCGCCCGCAAAATCCGGCAGGCGGAAAAGGCGCGGGCGCTTTTCCATGCTCTGCGCTTCGTCGTCCGGCTCGTCTCCGGGCAGCATTGTAGCCGTTAGCTTTGCAGGCAGCGCTGCGCACGCCTCGTGCGCGTAGCGGCGAGACAGCACAGCTCTAAGCGCTTCCATGTCGCCATATTCCGCCGCGGTGTTCTCAGACTGCGGCGCTTCCTTGCGGTCTTTAACCTCCTGAGTCTGCTCAGGATAGCGCAGACTAAGCTCAATGCTCTCGCCCGCATCAAGCAGTGCAGCGGAAACAAGCCACTGAGACATTGACTGCGCGCCCTTTAAAAGTTCCGGACTTATGGGCGAAGTCAGCCCCAATGAAAGCTTTTCGCAAAGCTCCTGCGGGTCTTTTGCGGTGCAGCTTATATGAAGGCGCTCTTTTGCGCGCGTCATGGCGACATAAAGCACGCGCATTTCCTCAGAGAGCATTTCCCCTGTCAGCCGCGAGGCAATCGCGCGGCGCGCAAGGCTGGGATACTCAATGCCGCGCTCGATATTGACCAACTTTCCGCCCAGCCCCAGCTCCGGATGGATAAGCACGGGCGAGCGCAAATCAGTTGTGTTGAAGCGCTTTGAAGTCCCCGCAAGGAACACAACGGGAAATTCAAGACCCTTGGATTTATGTATGCTCATTATAGTAACGGCATTGCCAAGCTCCGGCGCTATGCCGCGAGGTTCATCGCCGCGCTGCTCCATGCGCTCAAGCTGCGTGATAAAGCCGTAAAGCCCGCGGTAGCCGTTCTCCTCATAGGCGGCTGCAAGGTCGCTGAGCAGCAGAAGATTTCCCGTTCCCGTACCGCCTCGCGCCGCGCAAAGGGCGGGCAGCTCCAAGCGCCGGTAGATAAACGACAAAAGCTGTGTAACCTTCAAATCGCGCGAAAGTGAACGCAGTTCATCAAGCATTTTGATAAAGCCGGCGCATAGCTCGTCGTGCTTGGCTCGTGCGCAAAGCGCGTTATAAAAATCCGTGCCGCGGCTTTCCGCGCGGATAAGCGAAAGCTCGTCGGCGGAAAAGCCGAAAACCGGCGACATGAGTACGGCTGTAAGCGGGATATCCCGGTGCGGGTTGTCGATCACCTCTAAAAGTGCCCGCATAACTATGATTTCCTGCGAGGAGAAGAAGCCCCCGCCCTGCTCCGCCGCCACAGGTATGCCGCGCTCCGACAGTGCGCGTCTAAAGGCAGCGCCTGACGTGTTCGGCGAGCGCAGCAAAATGGCTATATCGCCGCACTCCAGCGGTCTTTCGCGTTTTCCGTCCAGAATAGTCTGTCCGCTTTGGAGCATACCGGCAATGCGCTCGGCAACCATTCTTGCCTCCATGCAGAGCTTATCCGGACGTTCCTCACCATCCTCCGCCTGGGGAACGGCAAGCACATCGAGCGTTACACAGCCGCGCTGCGGCGCGTCATCGCGCGGGTAGAGAGCAGAGCGCTCATCATAGCATATCTCTCCAAGCTCCTCGGACATTATCTCGCCGAAAACCCGGTTGCAGGCATACAGCACTTTTGCATCAGAGCGAAAGTTTTTTTGCAGCAGGATTTTTCCCGCCCCGCTGCGCCCCTCCCGCCGCACCGGCTCAAAACTGCGGTATTTGTGCAGAAAAATAGAGGGATCTGCAAGGCGAAAGCGGTATATGGATTGTTTAACGTCGCCAACCATAAAAAGGTTTCCTTCGTTCTTGGAGATGCAGCGGAAAATCAGATCCTGCACGGCGTTTACATCCTGATACTCGTCAATCATGATCTCCGTGTAGCGCTGCGAAAGCTCGCGGGCAAGCTCTGTTGCCTTTCCCGTCTGCTCGTCGCAAAGCAGGCGAACGGCAAAATGCTCAAGGTCGGAGAAATCCAAAAGATTGAGGCGTCTTTTCTCTCGGCAGTAGAGCTTGTCAAATTCAAGCGTCAGACGCAGCAGCGCGTCAGACGCGGGCGCTGTTGTTGCCATGTCGGCAAGCAGCTTTTCAGACGGTGCGTCAAACACCGTCTCCAACGCCTGCATCGCCTTTTTGCAGCCGTCGCGCGCGGCAGTAAGCATTACTTTCCTGTCCTCAAATTCATAGCCCTTCAGAGGTCTCAATCGCGGAAAGTCAATCGGCAGACGCTCGCGCGCTGTGTCCCAGCCAATATCAAGCGCACGCGAAAGCTCACGAAGCTGCTCCATTGTGATGGCAAGACTATCACCGTATGCTGAGATTATCGGGCTGTTTTCCTCCTCATCTTCATTTAGCGCAAACCAAATGTCATCAAGACGCGCGCTCCAATACTCCACCGTTTTTTTTGCGTTTGATATCAGCTCCTGCCCCCAAATCAATTGTGAAGCATCGGTAAAGCCCTCACAGGAGGAGCGTCCGATCTGGTCAAGCGCCCATTTTTCGGGGTAGGCATGGCTTTGCATTTTGCCGTGAAGCTCCAAAACCGTCTGCGCAAGACGCGAGTCATCACGCCCCGCGCCCACGCCCGAAACAAGCTCTCTGAAGCCCTCCATCTCGTCCATTTTTTCATAACAGGCGTCCATTGCAAGCTCAAGCGCCTTTTCCTTTAGCTCTGCGCATTTATCCTCGTCGCCCACACGAAAATCCGGGGCAAGCCCGATCAGATGGCTGTTTTCGCGCAAAAGCGCAGTACAAAAGCTATGTATCGTGCCGATCTGTGCCTTATAGCACAGCGTGCTTTGACGGCGCAGGCGGCGGTTTTGCGGGTCCTCCGCGCAGCGCTGCGCCAGCTCCTGCAAAATGCGCCCCTTAAGCTCGGCCGCAGCAGCGCGGGTATAGGTTATTATAAGAAAGCTGTCAATATCCTTCGGCTCGTCCTTATCGGTCACATATGCCATCAGGCGTTCGGTCAGCACCCTTGTTTTGCCGCTGCCCGCGGCGGCTGAGACAAGCAACGAGGTGTCGCGCAGGTAAACGGCATCCCATTGATCGCGTGTCAGCTCAATTTTACTCATACGCTCTCCTCCAATCTCGCCCAAAATTCCTCAGGCTTTAATTTACTGAAATAGCGGCGCTTGTCCTGCTCCTCGTCGAAGCGGCAAACAGCGAAATACGGGCAGAACGAGCAGGCGTTCTCCGTTTCCCCCTTATAAAACGGCTCTGCCTCTATGCAGCCGCTTTGCAGCGCGTCTCCCAGCTCAAGCATACGCTTTGTGACATGGGCGCGCAGAGCCTCGAGCTGCTGCACATCGGCAAGGCAGTCTTTAGAGGGCTCGCCGCTTTTGCTGAATTTAACGGGGAGGTACTGCGTATCACTGCCGTGCTCCATCGCCTCGATGATATCCGCATCCTTGAGTATAAGCCCGCTGCGGCGCAGCTTTTTCTGCTTGGCGGCGGCAAGCTCCTCATCGCTCAAATCACCCGGCGCACTAACGACAATGTCACGCGCGGGAACATACATGACCCCCGCCGGCTCCACCTTGCAGCCGTAGCGCTGCTCCCCCTCTTGTTCGAGTGCAAAAAGGTAAAGCAGCATTTGCAGACCCATGCCGTACCAAACGTCGGTGAACGAAAAGCTTTTTTTGCCCGTTTTGTAGTCCACAACGCGAAGGTAAAGCTTGCCGTCCTTGAAGCAGCCGTCAACTCTGTCTGCAATGCCGTTTATGCGCAGCTCCCTTTCGCCGTCCGAGAGCGTCACGGGCGGCAAATCGCCGTCGCTCATGAATGAAAGCTCAAAGTCCAGCGGCTCGAAATCCGAACGCGAAAGCTCGCGCACCATGTCCTTGACCACTCGGCGCACAGAGGGCTTGAGCCGCTCGTACAGATAGATAAAGCGCGCGGATTTATCGCTAAGCCCACCCAGGCGCTCGGCTGTGTATTTTTCTATGTATTTGTCGCAAAGCGACTGCGTAAGCTCATCATCCGCCGCCTTGAAGCCTACGCTGCGCGACAGCTCTCCGGCGACATTTTCCAGCACATAGTGCATAAATGTGCCAAGCTCCGGCGCGTCAAAGCTCGCGCGCTCGCGCTCTGTCAAGCGCAGACCGTAGCGCAGGAAATACTGGAAGCGGCAGGCTGAAAAGCTGTCTGCACGAGACGGAGAGATGGAAAGCCTCTCGCCGTAAAGCGTTGCAGCCGTCTTTGGCGAGAGCGCACCCCTGCCGCGCTGCGAGCGCTCGGCGAGAGAAAGCAGCGTTTCTGTCTCACCACACTCGGCAAAGTAATCATAGGCAAGGCGCGAGCCGCCCTTTCCTCCGGCGTACTGCGCGGCAAGCAGGTAAGCCGGCTCTTTTGCCATAAGCCGCGCGGCATTTCGTGAGAAGCGCTCGTCCTCCATGTCAAAAATCAGTCTTGCACGGCGCACAAGAAAGCTGGGCGAGCACTCAGCTCCCGCCGCGTCCGCAGCGGACCACGAAACCGTGATGCTCTCGGACGGCAGGGTCACGCAGTTATAAATAAGCGACAGCTCGCGCGAGATATCGTCGGCGCTGCCGCCGAGCCTAACGCCGAGGGAGGACAGCTCCTCGCGTTCGGAATCTGAAAACAGACCACCGGCGCTTGTTACGGCGGGAAGCCTGTCCTCCGAAGCGCCGAGTATGATAAGATGCTTTATTCTGCGGCGGCGCATCCTGTCCATATCACCCGCCGAAACGCTGTCCGCCGAAACGGGAATGACCGAAACGTCGTATTGCGATATCAGCCGCAGATAAAGCTTTTGAAATTCGCTTTGCGTCATAGGCGTGCCGCCGAGCACGGCGTCAAACTGCTCAAGCGAAGTTACCGCTATGTTCCAGAGCTTGTCATATTCCGAGGCAAGCTGCCCAAAGCCTGACCTTTCAAGCTCCTCCGAGCGGTGATACAGTGTCTCCGGCAGGCTGATTGCCGCGAAAAAGTCCGCAAGCGCGCGGCAGTGTTTATCTGCCGTCTGCGCTTTTTTGCCATCCTCCTCAAGCCTTTTCAGCGGCGACAGGACGGCACGGCGCAGCTCATCCAGATGCGCAAGGCGAGCCTTGCTGTCCTCGTCAAAGGGTGCTGATATGCCATCGGGATGCTGAGACCACGGCTTTTTCTGTGTCCACATACCGCCGCGAATCGACCAAAGCCGCGCGTAGTTTTCAAGCTCGTCGCAATCCTCCTGCGAAATCGGGGCAAGCCCCGACTTCAGGTAGGCGAGTACAGCGTCGGTATCCCAGCCTCCCGCTATCGTTTCAAAGCTCGCGGAAATGAGCGCCGGAACAGACTTTTGCAAAATACTCTCCCTCCGCGCCGAAAACAGCGGCACTCCATATAGGGCAAAGGCGTCCTCCAGCGCGGAGGCATAGCCGCCAAAGCCGCGCACGGCAACGGCAATATCCCGCCAGCGGCAGCCCTTATCAACCAGTTCGAGACAGCGCGCAGCCGCCATTTCACATTCATCTCTCATACAGTCACAGCGGACAAGGCGCACCCGTCCGCCGCTGTTTTCCGTTTTCTCGGCAGTATAGCGGTATAGCCCCTCGCCTAGGGCGCAAAGCTCAAGTGCCTTATCCGCTCTGCCCTCGGAAACGACTGTCTGCGTTTCGGCGTTTTTCTCCTTGGCAAGACGCAGCAGCTCATGTGCCGCCGCTCTTGCGGGGGCAAAATGCTCGCTGTCGCTGTCAAGCCCGTCGCAGGTAAGGCAAACGGTCAGCTCCGCTCCCTTGCCAAGCAAGGCGGCAATAACCTCAAGCTCCGCTCCCGTAAAATCGGTAAAACCGTCGATATATATTTGTCCGCCGCTGCCAATGCTGCTTTTGCAAATGCTTCGGGCAAGGTGCCAAAGCCTGTCCGTCGGATCGGCACGACCTTGCGACAGCACCGCTTCATACGCCTCAAGGCAAAGGGACAGGTCGTGCAGCTTGTCTGCAAGCGCGCTTCCCGCGCCCTCCATCGCCGCTTGCAGCTCGGTCGCGCCGATACGCGCCGCTCTGAGCTGCTCAACGGCGGCAAGCAGACTGCCTTGAAGCTCGCTTTTTCGCTCCGCGCCCTTATATACGCGAAGCTGCGAGCCGATCTGCCCCAGCGCAAGGGTCATGCAAAGCAGCCTTCCGCCCGCGTCAAGAGCTGTCTTTCCGCCTGTGCCTGTCTCCTGCGCCACGCGCACGGCAAGGCGCGTAAAGCTCAGGACCTCGGAATGCAGCGAGAAGCTGTCTCCGCAAAGGGCGCAAAGCTCCCGCTCCGCCTCATGGCTAAACTGCTCGGGAACGATTAGGTACAGCCCCGTTTCGCCACTTTGCGCGCGCTGACGTATTTCGTTTGTTATGAGAGCCGTTTTTCCGCTTCCCGCCGTGCCGAGAATTAGTCTTAGCATAGTATATCTCCTCAAAAAACCGGCTAATGCGCCGAGCTGTCATGTTTTCTGTGCCAGCTAAGTATATCACAGCCTACTGTCCTATTCAACGGACTTTGCCTGTGCCCGACAGAGAGCCTGCGCCAAAATGCGCTTTTGTCCGCAATTTGACCGCAAAAACGTTTCATTTTCCGGCAAAACTGTCAGCAACTCATAATTTACTTTTCAACCCCGCCATGTTAGAATATGGTTTACGATACTTCGCCCGGAGGAACGCATGAATAAGAGCTTTTTCGCGCTCATCTCCCGTATGCGCTATATAGGACGCTGGGGATTGATGCGCAACAGCGTCAGCGAGAATATTCAAGAGCACAGCCACATGGTAGCCGTGCTCGCTCACTGCCTTGCCATCATCGCAAGGGACATATACGGCAAGGACATTGACCCTGACCGCTGCTCGACCGTCGCGCTTTACCACGATGCTTCGGAGATCATCACGGGAGACCTGCCAACGCCCATAAAATATCACGACGAGCGCATTCAAGCCTCCTATAAGGAAATTGAGCGCAGGGCAAACGAGCGGCTGCTTTCGCTGCTGCCCGACGAGCTTCGCGCCTCCTACGATCCGCTTTTAAATGACACGGATGAACAGGTACACGCCTATGTAAAGGCGGCCGATAAGCTTTCGGCATACATCAAGTGCATCGAAGAGCGCAAGGCGGGCAACAACGAGTTTCGTTCCGCCGAGGCTCAGATATATGAAGCACTGAAAGCTAACCCTCTGCCCGAGCTTCAATACTTTATGGAAAACTTTATCCCGTCCTTTGAGCAAACGCTCGACGATTTGGGAACAATGGATTAAGGAGCTGAAACTATGAGAGCATTCGTAACCGTTATAGGCAAGGACAAGGTGGGCATCATCGCCGCTGTCTGTAATCTTCTGGCCGAGAAGAAGGCAAACGTACTGGATATCAGCCAGACCATTCTTCAGGAGAATTTCACCATGATAATGCTGGTCGATATCTCCGCCTGCTCAGTGTCATTTGACGAAATGAGCCGACTCCTTTCCGAGCTTGGCAGCAGCATGGAGCTTAGCATCCGCATTCAGCGCGAGGAAATCTTCAACGCCATGCACAGGATATAAGGCGGTGAAGCAATGATAAACCAGCATGAAATTTTGCAGACCATTGAAATGATCGACCAGCAGCATCTGGACGTGCGCACAATTACGATGGGCATCTCCCTTCGTGATTGCTGCCACTCCGACGCAAACACGAGCTGCACCAAAATATACGACAAAATCTGTCGTTTGGCAGGCAACCTTGTTAAAACGGGCGAGCAGATCTCCTCAGAGTTCGGCATCCCCATAGTCAACAAGCGCATCTCCGTTACTCCCATCTCCATGATTGCCGAAAGCAGCGACGCGGAGAGCTATGTTCCCTTTGCCAAGGCTATGGACAAAGCCGCGAAGGAGGTCGGTGTTGACTATATCGGCGGCTTTTCCGCTCTCGTTCACAAGGGCTACACCGTCGGCGACCGAAAGCTTATCAATTCCATACCCGAAGTGCTTGCTTCAACGGATGTTGTCTGCTCAAGCGTCAATGTTGGTACAACGCGCGCAGGCATAAATATGGACGCCGTGCGCGACATGGGTCTGATCATCCGCCGTACAGCCGAGCTTACAAACGGCTTCGGCTGCGGCAAGCTCGTTATCTTCTGCAACGCCGTTGAGGATAATCCCTTTATGGCAGGCGCATTCCACGGCGTGGGTGAACCGGAATGCGAAATCAACGTAGGCGTTTCAGGTCCGGGAGTTGTTTACGAGGCATTGAAAAGCTGCAAGGGTCAGCCGCTGGACGTAGTTGCCGAGACCATCAAGCGCACCGCCTTTCGCATAACACGCGTCGGTC
>SAMEA3663207__coassemble_361_pt1 | contig 14920 bp, 11 predicted proteins | sample SAMEA3663207__metabat2_high_PE_010 | metagenome-assembled genome bin SAMEA3663207 (sample SAMEA3663207) | pig gut metagenome | biome: pig gut; feature: pig-associated habitat; material: faeces | place: China | collected 2013 | reverse complement strand
CGAGCGTATCAGCTCGGAGGCAGTGAAGGAAATATTTGAAAACATTATCCCCGCTGCAAGCGGAGCGCCGGATTTTTCAAACCAATCGGTAGCGTGAATGTCCGTAGGCACAAATTCGTATTCAAAGCTTAGCCCGCTTTTTTCGGCAATAAGATTGCAAAGGTCAACGAATATGCCCTCGATTTCGCCGCTTTCCTTGTTAAGGTCGGAAAGGGGCGCGCCCTCACCAAAAAGCCCCACGCGAATTATTCCGGCGGATTCGACAAATTCCGCCTCCTCGCGCGTATAGGGAGAGACGATGCGCTCGGGATACCACTCACGGTAAAGCATCGACAGAAAAAAGGGGTTTTCCATTTTTATTTCGGCTATGGCTGCGTCGATAACGCCGAGATAGGGATTATCGCGGGTCATACATATGTGGTTCGACACGGGCGCAAGACGTGCAAGCTGTTTGAGGTTGCCGGTCAAATGCGTTACGTTTGCAATCAGTGCATCCGCCCTTTCACTGTAAAGAGCCTGCTTGCACGCGCTGATGTTGTTCAAAATTAAAAGATCACTTTCTGAAATGTTGTATTTATCCAGGTAATCATACTTTTTCAGGACAGTGTGAATGCTTTGGGGAATAGCGATTTTTAGCCCGGAAAAGTTCTCGAAATCGTTATAGTATAAATCTGAGTTGCTCTTGAGAGTCATTATGGAATAGTAGGTATCAATAATGCTCTCCGAGGTATAAGAAAACTCGGATGAGGGCTCTGTGGGCAATACTATTGGCATACATATATCCACAGTTCCGTCCAGCAGCATGATTTTTGTCTGACTCCAGCTTTGAGCCGAAACATATTCAAAGCGCAGACCGGTCAGCTCGCTTACTTTGTTTAAAAGCTCAACTCCAAAGCCGCCCTCTTTGCCGTCCTTATTGTATTCATAAAAGCCGTCGAGAGGGTAAAAGGCAACCTTTAGCGTCACGCTCTCGTCCGTGGCAAGGCAGGGCGAGACGCAGGCAAAAAACAAAATTAACGCAAGAATAAGACATATTTTTCTTCTAACCGCGATAATTAACCTGCGTGTCATAGCCATGCCCCTCTCAATTCATTACTGCACGGGTGATACCTAAAAAGCTGCCGTATTGACAGCATATTTTCTTGAGTATGCCTAGAGGTAAGATTTGAATTTGATTACTTCTGCCTGTTAGAAAAAGCGCGCCCGCCAAGACCTATGGCAGACGCGAAAATGATTTAAACCGCTGCCAACCTTATTTGGTTACAGGATTGAAGTTTTTACAAAAAATTGTTGACGCATTGGCTGTATTTTGTGAGATGTACTATTTTTAAAGTAAGAAAATACATTTTCTCCTAAATTTTAACATATTATTTATCCTATTACAAGTGTCATAGCAGCATTCTTTTGCTTTTTTATACAAAAATTCAGTTAAGAATTCTTAATTGCTGAGAAAGACTGATATTTTTCTGTCAAACTGACAGGAGTTTGTGCGTTTTTCACTAGGTATATGCTGTCTATTGGTAATGTTGACGGAAACGACGAATATTATCTGGACATTTTTGGGGTGGTAGCATAGTTTTTTTATAGAACTGAGAAGAATTTTCTATCGTTTTTAAGATTTCACGGGTCTACAATAAGTATGCCGAGGGCTGAAAGCGTCCTTCAGGCACAAAAATGGCTTGAAAAGAGCCTCAAAAACGAATTGGAGGAAAAACAATGAAGAAAAATCTAGCTCTTGCTCTTGCTTTGGTTTTGCTGATCGCTCTGTTTGCAGGCTGCGCCAGCAAGACTGCCGAAACTCCCGAAACTCCCGAAACTCCCGTAGACCCCGCTTCTTCCGAGCTTAACGTAGGCGTGTTCTATTACAATTACTCCGACCCCTACATAACCACTGTTCGCAACGCTATGGATGAGCTGCTCTCCGGCGCAGGCATCAACTACACCGACTATGACGGCAACACCAATCAGGCAACTCAGCTTGACTCTATCAACACCGCTATCGCAAACGGCACAAACCTGCTGATAGTCAACATTGTTGAGACCTCCTCTCCCGATGCTGCACAGCAGGCTTGCGACGCTGCTAAGAATGCGGGCATCCCCATCATCTTCTTCAACCGCGAGGTTGCAGACGAAGTTATCAACAGCTATGATAAATGCGCATTTGTCGGCACCAATGCTCCCGAAGCAGGTCATATGCAGGGCGAGATGATCGGCGAATACCTGCTTGAGAACTATGACGCGGTTGACCTCAACGGCGACGGCACCATCTCCTATGTAATGTTCAAGGGACAAGAGGGCAACGCTGAGGCAGAGGCTCGCACCCAGTATGGCGTTGAGGACGCTGACAAGATTCTTACCGAGGCCGGCAAGCCCGCTCTTAAGTTCTATGACGATGCAAACAGCTCCAAGTATCTTGTTGACCAGAACGGCGCATGGTCCGCTCAGGCTGCAACCGACTACATGAACACCATTCTTGCCGGCTATTCCGAGGCTAACGGCAACATGGTAGAGCTTGTTATTGCCAACAACGATAACATGGCTGAAGGCGCTATTGCCGCTCTGCAGGCAGCCGGCTACAACACCGGCGAGGAAGGCAGCACCACTATCCCCGTTTACGGCGTTGACGCTATGGACTCCGCTGTTCAGAAGATTCAGAACGGTCAGATGACCGGTACCGTTCTCCAGGACGGCGCTGCTATGGCTGCCACCATTATGACTCTGATCGGCAACATTAGCGACGGCGCTGAACTCATGGACAACACCGCTGACTACAATGTTGACGAGGGCGTTGCCAAGATCCGCGTTCCCTACGCAAAGATTTCCGGCTGATTAAAAGGTAATTGCCCCGATTAATTAGGCAAAGAGCGGGGCTGTCGATTTCGGCAGCTCCGCTCCATGACATTGTGGAGCCTCTGCCTGAGCCGCGGGTATTCCGCCACGGCTGAGGCAGAAGTTTCTAAGCAAGAAGGAGGAAGCATATATGGAACAGCCCGTACTGCTGGAAATGCGAAGCATCAGCAAGGAGTTTCCTGGCGTTAAAGCGCTTGATAATGTCAGCCTTAGCGTTCGTGCCGGCACTGTTCACGCCCTGATGGGTGAAAACGGCGCGGGAAAATCCACCTTGATGAAGTGTCTGTTCGGTATCTACCGCAAGGACGCCGGACAGATTTTTCTTGAGGGCAGGGAAGTCGATTTCAGAAACGCCAAGGATGCGCTGGAAAACGGTGTTGCCATGGTGCATCAGGAGCTTAACCAGGCTCTTACGCGCAGCGTAAAAGATAATCTCTGGCTGGGACGCTACCCTAAGCTGGGCGGAGTAATGGTAAGCGAGCGCGCTATGGATAAGCGTACACGCGAGGTTTTCGACACGCTTGAGGTCAACGTAAATCCCAAGGCGATCATGTCCACTATGCCCGTCTCTCAGCGGCAGATGGTGGAAATAGCAAAGGCTGTAAGCTATAACGCAAAGGTCGTCGTTTTTGACGAGCCTACCTCCTCGCTCACAGAGGTTGAGGTCGAGCATCTTTTCCGTATAATAAACTCCCTCAAGGAGAAAGGCTGCGGAATAATATACATCAGCCACAAGATGGAGGAGATCCTGCGCATCAGCGATGAGGTTACGATCATGCGCGACGGTCAGTGGGTAGAAACAAAGCCCGCCGCAGAGCTGACGATGGATGAGATAATTAAGCTTATGGTCGGCAGAGAGCTTACAAACCGCTTTCCGCCGAAAACCAACAAGCCCGGCGATGTCATTTTGGATGTTGAGCATATTTCCGGAAAGTATACGCGCCTGAAGGACGCGACCTTCCAGCTCCGCGCGGGAGAGATTTTGGGCATAGCGGGTCTTGACGGCTCGGGTCGAACCGAGGTTTTGGAAAACCTTTTCGGAGCAATGACAAGAGACGGCGGCACGATACGTCTGCACGGCAGGGAAATACGAAACAAGACCCCTAGAGAGTCGATAAAAAACGGCTTTTCACTGCTAACCGAGGAGCGCCGCGCCACGGGCATTTTCGGCATTCGTGATATTCGGGAAAACACGGTTATCTCCAACCTCAAAAACTATTTGATAGGCGGCATCTGCCTTAGCAAGAAGAAGATGGCGGAGGACACAGAGTGGGCAATTTCCGCCATGCACATTAAAACGCCCAGCCAGAAAACGGAGATGCGCGCTCTCTCCGGCGGCAATCAGCAAAAGGTCATTATCGGACGATGGCTGCTGACAAAGCCGGAGGTGCTGCTGCTTGATGAACCGACGCGAGGCATAGATGTCGGCGCGAAATATGAGATATATCAGTTGATCATTGATTTGGCAAACGAGGGAAAGGGCGTTATCATGGTGTCCTCGGAAATGCCTGAGCTTTTGGGCGTGTGCGACCGAATAATGGTCATGTCCGGCGGACAGGTAGCAGGCGAGGTTGACGCCAAAAACACCAGTCAGGAGGAAATCCTCACACTGGCGGCAAAATATATGTAATCTGAGGGGGAAATAGCTATGAGCAACGAATCGAAGCTTTTAGAGAAGGAAGCGCGGAGCAAGTCCGCGATCAGGCAGCCGTGGACTGCAAAGAGAATTGGCGATCTGCTTTTGAATAACGCGCTGATCGTAATCATGATCATCGCCGTTATCTACATAGCCACGGTTAACCGCAACTTCATCAGCCGCTCCTCCATCATTAATATTCTGGCTCAGACCTGCGCTTATCTGCCTGTTGCTCTGGGCGTCGGCGGCTGCATCGTGCTTACGGGTACTGACCTTTCAGCGGGACGCATCGTAGGTCTTACCGCCTGCGTTTCAGCCTCGCTGCTTCAGGCTGTTACCACAACAAACAAAATGTGGGCAAGCATTACGCCGCCCAACGTCTTTCTGGTGCTGATAATAGCCATGCTGATAGGCGCTTCTTTCGGCGCATTCAACGGCTTTTTCGTGGCAAAGTTCAAGCTGCACCCCTTTATCGTCACGCTCGGCACGCAGCTTATCATTTATACGATACTGCTGCTTTATATGAAAGCGGGCAACAACGGAGGTATGGCAATCTCCGGACTTGACCCCTCTTACAGCAAGTTTATCACCGGCTGTCCGGACTTTATAAAGAAGCTTACGGGCGGCATAGCAATTCCAAACTATGTTTGGATATCGCTCGCCCTCGTCTTTCTGATGTGGTTTATCTGGAATAAGACGACCTTCGGCAAGAATATGTTTGCCCTCGGCGCGAACGAGGAGGCAGCGCGTGTCTCCGGCGTAAACGTCTTTGCCACCACTGTTATGGTCTTCGCTCTTGCCGGCGCCATGTATGCCGTTACCGGCTTCATTGAGGGCGCGCGCGTTGCCTCGAACACCGCCAACACCGGCTTTAACTATGAGCTTGACGGCATTGCAGCCTGCGTTATCGGCGGCGTGTCCTTCGTCGGCGGCATCGGCAAGATAAGCGGCGTTATCATCGGTGTTTTGATGCTGCGGCTTATATTCGTAGGTCTTACGATGATAGGCATCGACCAGGATCTGTTCTATGTTATCAAGGGCGGCATCATCCTTTTTGCCTGCGCTTTGGATATGCGCAAATATTTGGTCAAAAAATAATCTTGGCTTCCATAGATTTCCCCGGACGCCCGCCCGCCTGAATGGCGGACGGGCGCTGTTATATTTTCATTTTTTGTTCAATGTGTTATAATCATATAAGTCAGGAGGTGCGATATGGAACCCTACCGAGTTCTGCTCGCTGATGATGAGGAGGAAATCCGTGCCGGTATAAGCCGAAAGATAGATTGGAGCAGCTTGGGCTTCGCTTTGGTTGGCGAGGCGGAAAACGGAGCGGAGGCTTTGGAACTTGCCGAGCAGCTTCGCCCGGATGTTGTGCTGACCGATATAAAAATGCCGTTTATGGACGGCATTGAGCTTTGCCGCAGATTAAAGCAGTCTCTGCCGGCGTCTAAGCTTGTTGTTTTTTCGGGCTTTGACGATTTTGAATATGCCCGCCAGGCAGTCGGCATGAATGTGTTTGAATATATATTAAAGCCTATCAGCGCGCCGGAGCTTAGCGGCGTGCTTGAAAGGCTTAAAGCCCAGCTTGACGAGCAGCGCATGGAGCGCTGCAACATAGAGGCGCTTCGCAGCCGCTATGAGGAGAGCCTGCCGCTTTTGCGAGAGCTGTTTTATACCCGCCTGCTCGACGGGCAGCTTAGTCCGAGGCTTATCAAGGAAAGAGCCGCGGAATATGAAATTGAGCTGCCGGAGGGAACATGGGCTGTTGCGCTTGTTCAGGTGGATTGCCTTAGAGAAAGCGGAAAGGTGGAGCGCGACGAGCTTTTGCTGCTTTCCGTCCGCGCCTTTTTGCAGGAGCATTTTGCTATGGACGGCTGCGACGTGCGCTCTGTTTTATATAACGACGCGGTTGCGCTGCTGGCGCATCTGGACGAGCGGCAGAGGATATATCCGCTTATGGAGGAGCTGGGAAGGCTTTGCAAGCTGGCGGACAGCTACCTTGGCGTTTCCCTCAGAGTGGGGCTGGGGCTGCCGTGCTTCGGACCGCAGGCGCTGCATTCCTCGGCTGAGCAGGCGCGCTCCGCGCTGGACTACCGCGTGCTAATGGATACCGACAATGTAATATATATCGGCGACCTGGAGTCTGACCGCTCGGCATGGCTTTCGCTTGAGGAGGAGGATCAGCGTGCGCTGGCAGCGGCTGTCAAGCTCGGCAGTGAGGGACAGGTCGAGCAGGTGATAGGCGGGCTTATGGAGCGTGTGCGTGAGAGCAGACTGTCCCTGCCGCAGTGCCATCTTTTCTTTTTGGAAATCGTGACCTGCCTTATAAAGCTTGCCCGCTCCGGAGGCGCGGAGGTGGAGGAGGTTTTCGGCTCCGGCTTCAACGGTCTTGTGTCTATCACCGATTTTCGCTCGCTTGAGGAGCTGGAGCGTTGGCTTGACGGCTGCTGTCTCAAGCTCAGAGAGCTGCTGGGACGCCGCCGAACCGACTCTGCGTGGCGGCTGGTGGAGAGCGCCAAGGACTATATTGACCGCAGCTATTCAGACAGCGGACTTAGTGTTGAAACGCTCTGCTCCCATCTGCATCTGTCACCAACATATTTTTCAACGCTCTTTAAGCGCGAAACGGGCATGAGCTTTACCGCCTATGTGACCAATGTGCGCATGGAGCAGGCTGCCCGGCTGCTGCGTGACACTGAGGACAAAACCTATCTAATAGCCGAGAAAACAGGCTATACCGACCCGAATTATTTCAGCTATGTGTTCAGACGCCGCTTTGGCGTTACACCCTCAAAATACCGCTCCGGAGAGGGCGGGTGATTAGCTTCGGCTTTGAGCCGAAAAGAAAACACAAACGGAGGTGAAGGAGCATACACGCTTTTTTTAAAGGCATCGCGTCAAAGCTTGCCGAGCGTTACAGAACCATGAGCATTCAAATGGTCATATCGCTGTCCTTCACCGCGGTTGCAGTGGTGTGTCTGGTCTTTATGGGACTTAGCCTTTCATTGCGCTTTACCGCCAACACCGAAAAGCTTGTTGAGGATAGCAGCCAGAGAGTAATCTCACAGGTTAACCTTAATCTGGACAGCTACCTGCGGCGCATGATGCGCGTGTCCAACACGATGTATTACCGCGTTGTAAAAGATGCCGACATAGCTGAGGACAGCTTAACGGAGGGCATGAACCTGCTGTATGAGGAAAACAGGGACGCGCTGGTATCCGTTGCGGTTTTTGACAGCAGCGGAAACCTCATTTCCGCCGTGCCGCTGTCAACACTGAAGGAAGCTGCCGTTCCGGAGGAAAGCGCATGGTTTCGCGCCGCGATGGAGAAGATGGAAAACCTCCATTTTTCAACGCCTCATATCCAGAACCTCTTTGACGACCCGGACTATCGCTATCGCTGGGTGGTTTCGCTCAGCCGCCATGTTCAGCTAACGCGCGGCGGCGCAACGGAAAGCGGCGTGCTGCTCGTCGATATGAGCTTTTACGGCATTGAGCAGGTTTGCAGGGATGTCGAGCTTTCAAACGGTGGTTATCTTTATCTTATCGACGGCAGCGGCGAGCTTATCTACCACCCCCGCCAGCAACTGATTTACGCAGGTCTGCTTGAGGAGAACAACCTGATAGCCGCTACCTACCGAGACGGCACGCATCAAGAGAGCTTTCAGGGAAAAAGCCGCCAGGTAACGGTAAAAACGGTTGGCTACACCGGCTGGAAGCTTGTGGGCGTTGTCCCCGCCGAAAGCCTTGCCGAGAATTCGCAGCAGATGCTTCTTTTCGGTTTGTCCCTACTGCTGTTTGTCGTATTTTTGATGGCATATTTGAACTTTCGCATTTCCGCCCATATCTCCGACCCAATACGCAGTCTTGAACACGCTATCAAGGAGCTTGAAGCGGGCTGCGAGGATGTGGAAATTGAGGAGAAGGGCTGCTACGAGGTTCAGCGGCTGGGGCATTCCATCCGCTCTATGGTATCGACGATGCGCCATTTGATGGAGGACATCATTGAGCAGGAGGAGCAAAAGCGCCGCAGCGAGCTTGAAGTGCTTCAGTCGCAGATAAACCCGCACTTTTTGTATAACACGCTGGACTCGGTTATTTGGATGACGGAGGCGGGGCGCCACGAGGAGGCAATTCAAATGGTCACCTCCCTTGCAAGACTGTTTCGCATTTCGCTGAGTCGGGGCAAGAGCGTTATCCCGCTTTCAAGTGAGCTGGAGCACGCGCGCTACTATATGAACATTCAGCAGATACGCTATAAAAACAAATTCTCCGTTCAAATAAACGCGCTTCCCGGTACTGAGGGGCTGTATACGCTCAAACTGGTGGTGCAGCCGATTTTGGAAAACGCAATTTATCACGGGCTTTCCTCTGCGGAGGATGACGGCTTGATTACCGTTACTGCCCGCCGTGAGGAGGACGATTTGGTCATAGAGGTGGCTGATAACGGCATGGGTATGCGTCCGGAGGTAGCGGACTCCCTTCTTGACGAGGACAGACCCGATGTTCGTACTTCAGGCTCGGGTATAGGCGTTAGAAATGTGCATCGCCGCATTCGGCTTACTTTTGGGGAGCGCTATGGCTTGAGCATCCACAGCGAGCCGGATGTAGGCACAAGAGTCGAAATCCGCCTGCCGGCGCTTGATGAGACTCAGGCGGAGCGCTATCAAAGAGGGGGCGGGGCATGAACAAAAGACGAAACAATATAATACAGCTCGCAATTCTGGTCGCTTTGGCAGCGGCGGTCGCGCTTCCTCTGATCCTGCCAAGAATGACTGAAGCCAGAGTTGTTGCCACGCCGCTTGAGCTTTCTGTCATACTGCGCGATACGGACAGCAGCCTATGGGCAAATGCCCGCATGGGTATGGAACAGGCAGCCGCCGAGCATGGAGTTGAAATGCGTTTTCTTACTCTTACAACGCAGGGAGACTGCGCCGAACAAGAGGAGCTTTTGCGACGCGAAGCGGAGGGGGACACCGATATGCTGGTTATCGCTCCCGCAGACACGCAGAGGCTTTCAAGGCAACTGCGCGAGCTGGTGGGTCAGCGCACGGTGGTTTCCGTTGAGTCGGAGCTTGAGGGCGCGGAGCTTTCCGTTTTGCCCGATAACGCTGCGCTCGGTCATGCCCTGGCGCAGACCGCGATGGAGGACTGGTCGGGCGGCACTGTGCTTTTGCTTAACACCGCGCCGGAGAGCGCGGGTGTGCTTGAGCGCCTTGAAGCCGTACGGCAGACCCTTGCAGGGCACGGCGTGCCGGTTTGCGAGAAAACCGTTAAAATCAGTGAGCTGACAGGCGCGCTGCATGAGCTTGTGCAAGAGAGCGGGGCTGTTCAGATCATGGCGTTTGAGCCTGCGGCTTCCGAATGTGCCGCGGCAGGCAAGGAGAGCGCGCAGCTATCCCAGCCGCTTTATGGCGTTGGTTCAACAACTGATATTGCCGCATGGCTTGAGCGTGGAACTATCTGTGCCGTAGCGGCGTGGAGCGAATATGCAGCCGGATACCTTGCTGTTGAGGGGGCTGCTCTCACAACGCGGGGAGAGACATATAAAATGGAGCCGCTCCCGTTTTCGATAGTGCGAGGGGAGGAAATCTATGACCCGGATAATCAAAAGCTTCTTTTCCCGGTCACATATTAAGAGCTTTGCCGTATTGCTTGCGGCGGCTTCGCTTTTAATGAGCGGCGGCTGCAAGAGTGCGCAGAGCGACGAGTCAGGCACTTTAAGGGTGGGCGTTGCTCTTTATTCGCAGGATGACACCTTTATAGCTACCGTTGTTCAAAATCTGGAGAGAATGGCACAGGAGCGCGAGGGGCAGGAAAAGATTAAAATCAATCTCTCTATTGCCGACGGTCACAGCAACCAGACCACACAGCTTGAACAGGTGGAACGCTTTTTGGAACGAGGCTGCGATTTGCTGTGCGTCAATATTGTTGATAGGACGGTTGCCGCGGTGATTGTTGACAAGGCTGAGGAGGCTGAAGTGCCGCTGATATTCTTCAACCGTCAGCCTGTTGCCGAGGACATCCAGCGTTGGGACAAAACCTACTATGTAGGCGCACGCGCGCAGGAGGGCGGAACGCTTCAAGGCGAGCTGGTGCTTGGTGCGTGGCAGTCTGACGAGAGCTTTGACCGCAACGGCGACGGGGTTATGCAATACCTAATGCTTGAGGGTGAGCAGGGACATCAGGACTCTCTGCTTCGTACCGAATACTCCATAAAGGCTATAACCGACGCGGGCATTGAGGTTGAAAAGCTTGCCAGCGACACCGCCAATTGGAACAGGGGACAGGCGTCAGCCAAAATGAGCCAGTGGATAGACCGCTTTGGAAACGACATTGAGGTCGTTATTGCCAATAATGACGACATGGCTCTCGGTGCGATTGACGCTTTCAAGGAAGCGGGGCTTGAGCTGCCGCTTATTGTCGGCGTGGACGCGACCGCTCCGGCGTTAGAGGCGGTGGCGAGCGGCAGGCTTTACGGCACGGTGCTAAACGATGCTGCCGGTATCGCCGATGTTATGCTTGATATGCTTATGGCGCTCACCTCGGGCGCTGATTTGAGCGAAGCAGTGAAGCTGGAGGACGGACACTATGTTTGGCTGCCGTACAGGCAGGTAACACGTGACAATCTTGATGAATTTATAAGCTGATAGGAGAGCTGCAGACCGGTACATCGTTGACCGCTGCGGCTTTTCCTATTTCGTGAGACAAGGAAGTATATTCGGCTCTTCGCGCGTGAGTCCATACGCAAATGTAAATCCGTTCCTTGACAAAATGAGTTAGTTACATTAAACTGCAAATCAGTTAGAGTAATCTAACTATCCGGTAGGATAAAAACAAACGCTTGGTATATTGTCTTAGTGCCATTATTTAAACAGGCTGCGGCTATACAGTGAACAGGAGGCGACGAAAATGCCGGAAAGCATACAGTCCATTTTTGAGTACCACGATTTGATAGAGGCAATAGTTGCGGCGCTGGAGATGCGGGATTTTCACACCTCGAACCATTCCGAGAGAGTCAGCAATATGACCGAGCGGATCTGCACATTGATGGAGCTTCCGATAGAGGAACGGCAGCTATATCATATTGCGGCGGATTTACATGACATATCCTATGTGCCGCGGCATAAACTGGTGTCTCTCCTCGCCGGGATAAGAAGCTAATGTGAGGGATTATTGGTCGAAGCGGCGCGGAGTAGAACCCTTGCTCCGCTGCCTCCGTGGGCTTCCTCAAATGCAAGCTGTTTGCGATGGACGCGTCGGCGGTGCTTGTGTATAATAGGAATAAAGCCGGCTTTATCCGACAGCTCGACTACTACTGTGCCGAAGCAAATATTGAGGACGGCGGAGTGTATCTGCTTACGCACGACACCCTTGGCGGTATCTCTATGCGAACGTTGATGACATTTCCGTTGACGACTATTAGCGACGGCGAGAACAGCGCTCCTAAATGGTACGAGAGCATCAAGGCGTGGGCGGAAAAATTCTGGGCGGATTTTTCGGAGGCGGCGGACGCGTTTCTTGAGCGCGGTGAACGGCTTGCTGTCAATGCCGATGAGACGATGGATGAAAACCCTCTTCTGGGCGTTCTCTGTTGGGTGGACGCGCTGAGTTTCGGCATGGTCAGCGGACTTTATGAAAATTGGCAGCGGAATTATCAGGTCTGGTCAGAGAATCCGAATGCCTACAATTTTGTCAACCTCTATACTCATGGGCTTGTTGAAATGGTTGGCGGAGCGCTGCTTTCAGAAGAACCGCTCTCCTTTCAGCACGTTATGGATATTATCGGAACGGTAACGCTGCTGTTCTGCGCGGCGAAGGTAATTCAGGGTAAAAGCAGAGGCTTGGCGGGAACTGCGGTCGGAGCCATTGACGAAACGCTGGATGATATAGCAAGGCAAAACGGCAAGATTTTAGAGGTCGTTTCTGCCGACGATTTAAATGCGGCGTATCTAAAGGTCAATCCTACTCACGAAGCACCGTTTACGCCGGGGACAAAGGTGTATCGAATTACATATTCCGGCGGAACACGGTTTGTAAGAGTGTTTAGTGATAAAGAGAGAATGGCAAGAGGCTGGATTATGAACGCCGATGATATTGCAGGCTTGACTGCCGCAGAGATACAGGATAAGTTTTCAATTCCCGGCAATTCTCCGCCGACGCACATATGCGAGGTTACAGTGCCAAACGGCACGGAATTGGAGATAAGCTCCGCGAACGGCATACTGGGACACAGCGGCGGCGGTGTGCAGTATAGATTTATCAATAAATACGAAAAAGCGTGGTTTGTAAATATCAAGTCACTCGACACATGGAGGTAAGCAATGAAAAATGAGATTAAAGCAGAGGGAAAATATCTTATTGTAAATGAGTGTACACCGATAGAATTTGAGGAGGAAATTGAACGGACAATTGATATGGGAAGCATGGTGGTAGTGCTTACTATACCGGAGCGTGGATATGTGACAGATAACCGGATTTATGGTGTAAAAGACGGTAAGATAGCGTGGCGGGTGCAGGATATGCTGGAATACAACCCGGATTATGCACCGTTTATGCCGAATCCGTATACATATATCAAGGTATATGAGAAAGACCCGGGAGTCGTTCTGGCAGGCACATTTCAAGGCTTCACCTTTTTGATCAACCCCAACAACGGACGCATAATCGGGACGGAGAGCTGGGAAAAGTAGAGTTTTCCGCGTTTGGGTCAAGCCCTCCGAGCCGAGTATTGACCCAAATAAAAACAATGAAAAAAGGACGAAAAGCAGTCAAATCGACTGTTTTTCGTCCTTTTTTGGTCGGAGTGGCGAGACTTGAACTCGCGGCCTCTTGGTCCCGAACCAAGCGCGCTACCATCTGCGCTACACCCCGAAATGCACAAAAGTGCATTAGTAAGTATAGTGAATTTCGCGCCGCTTGTCAAGCGGTAAAAGCGCTAATTATATATTAATTCCAAAGAAAAGGGCTATCTGAAAACGGTCATATCCGCGTTGTATATCTGTGTTCGTGTAAACGACGCAAAGTCCGGTGCAAGCTGCGGTGCAAGCTGACGCAGCGCTGTTACCAAATGCTCCGGGTTTAAGGTCGGCTCCTGCGCGGAGATGACAGCCTTGATGGTCACGCTGCCGTTGTCATCATCGAGCAAAATGCTGCGAATTGAGGGAGCAATATCACTCTGACCCATGCCGCTTTTGGTCTTTTTCTCTATCACGATGCTTTCGCGGGAGAAAAACTCAATAAGCTCGGGCAGAAGCTCGGCGGCGGAGCGGTCGTCATATTCAAAGCTGCCGTCGATATCCAGCCACTTGATGTTTTTAGCCTTGTTTTCCCATTCGTATACCTCTAAGGCTTTGATGCCCTCGGGCAGGGAGCGGTTGAGACGGAATACTATTTCCGATAGGCTGATATACTCGCGCAGCTTGAAATCCAAAACCTCACATAGACTTGCCGTGCCGACGGAGAGAGGCAGAGCAAAGCTCATCTGCGCGTGAGGGTTGAAGCCCTCGCTGTATTTTAGTCCAATCTCGGCACGCTGAAAGGCGCGCTGCATCGTTCGCATAAGGTCGAGATGCGAGATATACACGGCTCTGCCTGTTTTGGAAAAGCGCAGCCGCAGACGTTCGGTTGCTTCATTCATCGCAGCGACCTCCCTTCAAAAGCCTGACAGCGCCGCAGCCGGTGCATTTAACACGGCAGTCGGGCGAAAGCTCCGCCTTGTAGCACATCTCACGCTCGCGCCACATGAATTTTGGGCTAACGCCCATGCTTACTCGACTCCAAGGCAAAACCTCATCAAAGCCGCGCTCGCGGCAGGCGTAAAACTTAGGGTCAAGATCGCATTTTTCAAAGGCATCCAGCCAGCGCTGAAAATCGAAATAATCCGACCATGAGTTGAGCCGCCCGCCGTTTCTCCAAACCTCCTCAAGCACCGCGCCGACGCGGCGGTCACCGCGCGAGAGAACGGCTTCGATAAGGCTGGTGTCTGCGTCGTGCCAGTTATAGGTTATCGCTTTGGCACGAAGATGCTCGCGCAGCAGTGTTACGCGGCGGCGGTATTCGTCCATATCCACCTGAGGCTCCCACTGAAAGGGTGTGTGGGGCTTCGGAACAAAGCATGAGGTGGATACGGTTATGCGTAAACCCTTTGCCTTGTTTGAGGCATAGGGCTTCCATAGGGCGAGAACCTTCATGGCGAGGTCTGCGATGCCCAGTACATCCTCGTCTGTTTCCGTTGGAAGTCCCAGCATGAAATAGAGCTTAACATTATTCCAGCCGCCCTCAAAGGCGATGCGGCAGGTGTTGAGCAGATCCTCCTCACGGACATTTTTGTTTATTGCGTCACGCAGGCGCTGAGTGCCTGCCTCGGGAGCGAAGGTAAGCCCGCTTTTGCGAACAGACTGGACCTTGTGCATCAGCTCGATTGAAAAGTTG
>SAMEA3663207__coassemble_357_pt1 | contig 15040 bp, 12 predicted proteins | sample SAMEA3663207__metabat2_high_PE_010 | metagenome-assembled genome bin SAMEA3663207 (sample SAMEA3663207) | pig gut metagenome | biome: pig gut; feature: pig-associated habitat; material: faeces | place: China | collected 2013 | reverse complement strand
TGGACTTATTTTTGCTACAGTCGCAATATTTCCCTTTACGAATAATTGATTAGGCTAAGTATAAGCCCCCGCGCGGTAAATCCGGGCGGGGGCTTACTATGCTTTCGCGGCGAAGCGTATTTCTCGCTGTACCGTTGATGCGACGTTTTCTGCGACAAGGGTGCGCGGTGTATAACGTATTGCTATACTCTGTAAAGCAGCCTGCCGTAAGAGGGGTAGGGCCACAAATCCTTGCTGACCAGACATTCAAGCTTATCGGCGACGACGCGCAGAGCGTTCATTGCCGGAATAACGGATTCGTGGCAGTATACTGCCATGCTTTGTAAATCGCAGTTTTTCAGCTTAACACCGGCGGCGGCTTCCTCAAGCGCTTGGCAGTTATCATAAAGCTGCTCAAGCAGCCCGGACACGGAGCCAAGAAGCTTCGTTTCGGCTTTGCTTTCGATTTTTATCTGCGCCTTGGCGTTTATCGTATCTGCAAGCGTCTTTTCAAAGCTTATTACAGCCGGGACTATGTCTCTATGAATCATCTCCAGCATGACCTGCGCTTCAATGTTTATCTGCTTGCAGTAGCTCTCAAGCAGGATGTCTCGTCTGGCGCGAAGCTCGGTTTCGGAATAAACGCCGTGCCGCTCAAACAAACGGACGTTTTTCTCGTCCATGAGGTGGGGCAGGCAGTCGGCGGTGCTGGGGTAGTTTGAAAGCCCGCGCTTGGCAGCTTCCTTTGTCCAGCTTTCGTCATAGCCGTTGCCGTTGAATATAATTCGCTCATGCTCGGTTATGGTTTCGCGGATAAGGGTGTTAAGCTCGCTGGTAAAGTCCTCCGCCTTTTCAAGGCGGTCGGCAAACTGGCGGAAGGTCTCGGCCACAATGGTGTTGATAAAGGTTGTAGACGCGGAGGCGGACATGGACGAGCCGAGCATACGGAACTCAAACTTGTTGCCGGTAAAGGCGAATGGTGACGTGCGGTTTCTGTCCGTCGTGTCTCTGGGGAAGGGGGGCAGAACATCAACGCCGACGGTAAGACTCTTTTTCTCCGCGCGGTCATAAACAGTGCCGCTTTTGATGGAGTCTAAAATTGCCTGAAGCTCATCGCCGAGGTAAACGGAGACGATAGCCGGAGGCGCTTCGTCGCCGCCAAGGCGATGGTCGTTTCCGCAGGAGGCAACAGAGATGCGAAGAAGATCCTGATAGTCATCAACAGCCTTTAAAACCGCGCAGATTATCAGCAGGAACTGCGCGTTTTCCTCGGGAGTGTCGCCGGGCTCGAGGAGATTAACGCCATCGTCTGTTGAAAGCGCCCAGTTGTTATGCTTGCCGCTTCCGTTTACGCCCTCAAAGGGCTTTTCGTGCAGCAGACAGGTGAGGTCATGGCGCTTTGCAACCTTGCGCATTATCTCCATTGTAAGCTGGTTGTGGTCAATAGCTATATTGGCGGTGGAGAATATGGGCGCAAGCTCATGCTGGGCGGGAGCTGCCTCGTTATGTTCGGTTTTTGCGAGAACGCCCAGCTTCCAAAGCTCCTCGTTTAGCTCTTTCATGAACGAGGAAACACGGATTTTGATGGAACCGAAATAGTGGTCGTCCATCTCCTGCCCCTTTGGGGGGCGCGCTCCGAGAAGGGTCCTGCCGGTGTATATAAGGTCTTTGCGCTGGTTATATGTACTGCGGTCAACGATGAAGTATTCCTGCTCAAGACCGGCGGTGGCGGAAACGCGCTCACATTCTGTGCCGAAAAGCTTCAAAATGCGCTTTGCTTGGAGGTTGAGCGCCTCCATAGAGCGCAGGAGGGGCGTTTTGGTGTCAAGCGCTTCTCCGCCGTAAGAGCAGAAAGCGGTGGGGATACATAAAACTCCGTCCTTGATAAAGGCGTAGGAGGTGGGATCCCACGCTGTGTAGCCGCGAGCTTCAAAGGTTGCACGCAGACCGCCGGAGGGGAAGCTTGAAGCGTCAGGCTCGCCCTTTATAAGCTCCTTGCCGGAAAACTCCATGATAACGCCGCCGTCGCCGCAGGGGGCGATGAAGCTGTCGTGCTTTTCGGCGGTGATGCCTGTGAGGGGCTGAAACCAGTGGGTGTAGTGAGTTGCACCCTTTTCTGTTGCCCAGTCCTTCATGGCGTTGGCAACGATGTTGGCGGTGGTCAGATCCATGCGTCCGCCTTTTTCGATGGCATTTTTAAGGGTGCTGTAAGCGCCCTTGGGCAGACGCTCGCGCATGACGCTTTCGTTGAAAGCCATGCAGCCGAAAAGCTCGGGTAAGTTTGTCATAGTTGCCTCCAAAATACGAAAGCTTATGCTTTCGGTTGTTTGTATGCTTAAAGGGGCTTCTTTTTAATTTGACCGAACTGGCGGGGATAAAGCTCAGGGCAGCGCCGAACTTTTTCAATGATGACGGCACTGTGGGTAATGTCTGTACCGGGGATGTTGTATTCCTTTACCTCGCTGACTTTTCCACCGAGAACGGAAATTGCGTTGGCTGCTTCGGGCAGTTCCTCGGCAATGCTGGGTCCTTTCATGGCAATAAAAGCGCCGCCCACATGGACAAAGGGCAGGCACAGCTCGCAGAGAATGTTCAGCCTTGCAACGGCGCGGGACACGGCAAGGTCAAAGCTGCCGCCGATATCCGCACAGGCGTCCTCGGCTCGCTCGCAAAGGCAGTGAACGTCGTTAAAGCCAAGCATTTCACAGACCTCACGAACGAAGCTTACACGCTTTTGATGGCTATCCAGCAGGGTCAGCTCGATGCTCGGCTCGGCGATTTTGAGCGGTATGCCGGGGAAGCCTGCGCCGGAGCCTATGTCTATAACAGATTTGCCGGAAAAGTCATAAAGACCGCGCAGAGCGCAGCAGTCGAGAAAATGAAGCCGTGCCACATTTTCTTCGCCGCTTATCGCCGTGAGATTCATTACGGCGTTGCGCTCGGTGAGGTAGTCATAATAGGTTTTAAACTGCAAGAGCATTTTGTCGGTACATTCCAGACCAAATTGACCAAAGCCGTGGCTGATGATTTTTTGCATAAACAAAAATCCTTTGTATTTAAGCGTTTTTGAGCCGCTGCGCCGAATAAAATGATATTAGGGCATACCGAAAGGCATGCCCTAATATGTTAGCATATTTTTGTGATTAAGTCTACACTTATGCGTAAAAATCGTGCTCACCGATGCTGGAGAAAAAGACGCGCGTTCTGGCGAACCAGGAGGAGACACCTATTTCGGGATTAACGAAGTAGATGCAGTCCGGTACAATGTTGTAGCCTTCAAGGCATAGCTTGGCAGCGATGATAGATTCCTCGTTGGGTTCGGCATAAATGCTGCCCTCGGTAACGCTAAACTGCACGCCGTAGCGCTTGTCAAAGATTACCTCATAAATGCTGTCCGGGCAGGACTCGTCTGCCACGCGGTTCATAACAACATTGCCGACGGCGAGCTTGCCGTCAAAGGGCTGGTTGCCGGACTCCGCGTTTATAAGGCGGGAGAGCCAGTAAAGGTCGTCCTCGTTGTAGTAGTCCTCGCCGCCTTCAAAGGCTTCGGGTTCATCAGCGCAAATGCTGACGCTTTGAGTTTCCTCGTCCCACTCGATTTCGACACCGTAGACCTTAGCCAGCTCACGAACAGGCAGGGAAATGCTGCCATTGATCATGAGAACCTCATAGGGAACATAGAGGCAGCGGTTATTTGCGATTATGTATTTTTTGCCAAGTGCTGCGGAAAGCTCAAGATCTTCATTGCTTACGGTTACGGTTTGGGACTCCTCGTCCCATGCGATATCTGATTGCTCGTCCATGAATTCGACGAAGGCTCGTAAGGGTGCGTAGGTGGTTTCGCCGACCTTGTATCCGTCGGTAACTTTGATGCCGTTAACATACATGGGGATTTTTTCGTATTGCATATCGGCGGCGGGTGCTTCCTCCTCGCTTGCCGCATTTGCAACTGCCATCCCGCTTATCAAGCATACGAGCAAACAAACAACGCATATTATGGAAAGCTTCGATTTGAAATTGTTTTTCATAATACGCTCCTATTAACAAAATTTACAAGCCAAATGACGCCACTTGGGCGATTATCGATTACTGACATAATTATATTCATTTTGGCATTTTAATTTCAATAGCAAATTTGTACAAAATGACATCTGGCAAATGGGATATAATTAACATAGACACAACTTATAGTTAAAAAACCTAGGCTTTGTGAGATTATAATACCATATATTGTGTGCGCGTTATGCCGAATACTGCTGTCGCTTTTAGGGGTTATGGGGCGAAAATGATTAAATAGTGCAGGAAAGTTGCAAATAATATTGCATTATGTAAATTGATTTTACTAAAACTCGGAAGTAATTTCGCTATCGCCGTGCAATAACTTGTAACTAGACGGAAAAGCATATTGGAGATGGAGAAAGCATAAGCATCAATGATAGCTCAAGCGGGGGGGGAGAAGCCGTGAAAATCGGAAGGGTTTTGATAATCATGCTGCTGCTTACGGCAGGAGCGTGGGCTTTGAACAAAAAGGGTGTCGGCGAGGAGATCGTTGATTTTGTTAAAACTCGGTTTGAGCAAATAAAAGCGGTTGAATCGCCCTCGGACATATCCTTGCCAACAGAAAAGCCACAGCCGGAAAAACTCGGCTCCGTTTCGCAGGAGGAGCGTGTCTCGGCATCCATGCCGCCTTTTCCCTCTGAGGTGCTTATACCGAAAAAAGAGGAGCAGACCGTCAGTGAGGACAAGCCCGTGGTTTTGCCAACAACAATAGCGGGCGGCATGGTGATAAACAACGACACGAGCTATGACGTTGACCTTGAGGTACTGCTGGAGTCCGGACCGTCTCAAAAGCTGCCTGCAAACGGAGTGCAAATACTAATAATACATACCCACACGAGCGAGGCATACACGCCCGACGGTACGGATGATTATATGCAGACGGATAATTACAGAACCGAGGATACGAGGTATAACATCGTGCGTGTGGGGGACGAGCTGACCGCCTGCTTGGAAAGCTACGGGCTGAACGTTTTGCATGACAGGGAAAGCTACGACTATCCGAGCTATACGGGCAGCTACAGCCGCAGCGGTGCGGCGATTGAAAAGCATCTTGCCGAGCATCCTGAAATCGCAATTGTTCTTGATGTGCACAGGGACGCTATTGGCGACGGAGATGTTGTTTATAAAACAATGGCGGAGCTTAGCGGTCAGCCCTGCTCACAGATAATGCTGCTGGCGGGAACGGGGGAGAATGGTCTTTCACATCCGAATTATATGGAGAACCTAAAGCTAGCGCTATATTTGCAAAAGGCGGTGGTTGACAGCCGTCCCACGCTCGCTCGCCCCATCGCATTGAAAAAGGAGCGCTACAATCAGCAACTGACAACAGGCTCGCTTATTCTGGAGGTGGGCAGCAACGGAAACACACTTGATGAGGCGCTTCGCGCAGTGCGGCTTTTTGCAGACGCCGTTGCTCCCGCGCTTACCGAGTTGGTGGAATAGGAAGAAATAACCATATATCTTGTATGTTGTGTATTATATAATGTATATGTTAAGAATGATACAATATTTTGTGAACAAAATGTTTTTTTATTGATATAGAATAATTAGCTATTCAGGCGACGATACTTGAATTGTGACCCGGACATAACACTAAGGAAAGGATGAAAAAAAGCTTTGACAATTAGTGACATTATGACGGAAAGGGTTATTTCCATCGGCGAGGACGAGCCTGTTATCGCCGCGGCAAGACTCTTAAAACGAAACAACATCGGCGCTTTGCCCGTTCGCGGGGACAAAGGAAAGCTAAAGGGGATAGTCACGGACAGGGACATCGTTTTGCGCTGCGTTGCGGCGGAGGCTGACCCTAAGGAGATAAGGGTAGGCGAGATAATGTCCCGAAACCTTGTAACGGCATCACCCTTTGATAACGCAAAAACAGTAACCGAGCGCATGGGCGAAAGCCAGGTACGTCGCATCCCTGTCACCGAAAACGGCATACTTGTTGGTATAGTGGCGCTGTCTGACATCGCCAGAAACGACGAGTTCGAGATGGAGGCAGCCGATGCCCTGAGTGAGATATCGTCCAATTTCAGGAGAAAATAATTCATGTGCGCGCCAAAGCCTAAACATAGTTTTTTGGCGCGCACAGCTTTATGCTTTATAACAGTTCCAAAGCGCGGCACGAATAAGCATGGGTGCGGTATCTGCGTAAATCTTGGGAAGCTGCGCTTCAGGAAGTGGGTTTTCGCCAAGACCAAGCTCAAGTGTGTAGCCGGGGCGGTCAAATTCCTTGATGAACCAATCCTTATATCCGGCATTGCCGCTCTCGGCGGGCGTTTCCAAAAGCTCGTAGCCGCTGACCTCGCTCATGCTCTGACCCAGCTCACGAGAGCCGGTAGGCTCAAAAGTGCTGTATTTCCAATAGATCACCTCGCCTTGACTATGCAGAGCTATGATAATGCCGGGGGATATTCTGCGCGTATACCTGGCAAGGGCGATAGACTCCGGCGCGCAGAGCGGTCCGTCTCCGACATAGTCACGCGGGGCGGGATGGTCATAGCCCTGCGAGAATTTTATGGCTTTTGCCTGCTCCCAGCCTGCCGGATATTGCAAATTCAGGTCGATTCCGTTAATATTTGCCTTCCAGCCCTGTGGAAAGGGGGTATGCGGAAATCCCAGCGCAATACACTTTGCCAGCTTGAAAAAGCCGCCGCTTGCAAGCTTGCCCTGTGCAAGGTCAACACCGTCGGGATTTACGAGCGGAACAAGATAAAGCCTGCTGCAGGCGAGTATGTCTTTTGCCAAAACGCCGAACAGCTCACCGTCAGAAACGTAAGCACGGCAAAGCTGCTCAATAAAGCACATCATAACCTGTGTGCCGACCCATTCGTTGGCGTGATGGGCGGCGCTTATCAAAACGCTGTTTTCCCCCGTGCCGAGAGAGGCGGCTAAAATCGGCTTGCCCATTACGCTTCTGCCGATACACTCTGTTTTTAAAAAAGAGTATTCACTTGACAGCCTGCTCAGCGCCGACGAAACAGACGCAAAGTTTTTTGCCTCGACGCAAGGCATTTTTCCTAAATTTTCCGAAAACAGATCATCCGCGAACATATATGTACCTCCAAAAATGATTTTTCGCAAATTTCCATTATGACGCTTTACACTCATCTTATGCGTAAAATACGCAGAAGGTAATTGAGCAATATTTTTCTGCGGGCAAGCGGCGTTAATTAGGCGCTCACGGGAACATAATGATAGTGCGCAAAAAAACAGAAAGCGGGGAGCAGGGATGATTAAAAGAAATAAAAAATGGGCGATTTTGCTCGCGTTGAGCGCCTATGTGACGGTGTTTTCCACGGCAACGGCGTATGCCGAGCAGCGCACGGAGCTGGTGCCGATGGGCTATACAGTCGGAATAAGCATGACAACGGACGGAGCGCTGGTAGTTGGTCTGGCTGCAACCGAAAACGGCGGCGCGCCGTCTCCGGCGGCGCAGGCGGGGCTGCTGCCGGGAGATTTGATAACGGCGGTAGACGGCGTTAAGGTTGGCTCGGCAGCGGAGCTTAGAGCGCTGCTGTCGCAGCATCAGAAAGATGATTTGACTCTTGACGTTTTAAGGGGCGAGGATAAGCTCCAGCTAACGCTCTGCCCTAATACGGCAAGCGGCGCGGTGGAGCTTGGAGTATGGCTTCGAGACAGCGTTGCGGGCATAGGTACACTGACCTATTATGACCCGCAAAGCGGCAAATATGGAGGCTTGGGTCACGGTATAAACGACACGGACTCCGGTGTTCTTATGCCTTTAGGATGCGGCAGCATTTTTAAGTCAGTAATTACCGATGTTAAGCGCGGCTGCGCGGGTGAGCCGGGCGAGCTTTGCGGAAGCTTCGACCCCATGGAACAAAAGGGCGAGATACTGAGCAATACAGGCTGCGGGATTTTCGGAATATTTAAGGGAGAGACGCCGAGTGCTAAGGCAATTCCAATAGCGCACGCCGATGAGATCGAGCTGGGCGAGGCGGTAATACTCTGCAACACTACAGGCTGCGAGGTTGAGGAATTCAAGGTCGAGATAACCCGCGTCTACAAGGGAGACAACTCGGGACGAAGCCTGATGCTTTGCGTGCGTGACGAAAGGCTGCTTGAGAGGACGGGCGGCATTGTTCAGGGAATGAGCGGCAGCCCCATAATTCAAAACGGCAGGCTGGTCGGAGCTGTTACTCACGTTCTGATTTCTAACCCCAGCAAGGGCTTTGGAATATCCATTGACAATATGCTTGAAGCGTCCGATTGGAACACTGCCAATGAAGAATTGCCTGCCGCATAGTGACTTAATAATGAAGCAAGGGTCGTTTTCGCTGCGCGATGCGACCCTGTTTCAACGCGCTTCGACAGCGGATTTTGCGTTAATTCGTTAAATTGTGATAAAGCATGACGTATTATGCGTTAAAAACGAAAAATACTTGTCGAAATCGTCGATGATAGTCGAATTATGTAAACAAAAACCTGTCTGATTTTAACATTTATTTCTTGCGCTTTCCGCAGAAATATGTTAAATTGTACTCGTTTGACGGTGAATGTGCTTAAATAGATAAATGGCCTGCCGTAATTGTAAAATAACGGAGGATGAATTATGGAAACCAAAGCAAGAGTATTGATTGCAGACTCGGGAGAGGATTTTCGCTATCTGATGGCGGATACGATTTCCTCTGAGGAGGATCTTCTCGTTGTAGGCACTGCGGGCGACGGCGTGGAGACTCTCGCTCTCATCGAGCAAAAGCACCCGGACATTATCGTAATGGATTTGGTACTTACGAAGATGGACGGACTTGGCGTGCTGCGCAAGCTGGCGCAGAAGCAGCAGAGACCGGCTGTTATCATAGTATCAGGTTTTTTTAACGACCATGTCATTCAGGAAGCCGCGGAGCTGGGCGCTTATTACTTCATGCCGAAGCCCTGCGACATTCCCGCGCTGCTTGAGCGCATTCGGCAAATTACGGCGTCGCGCAGGGTCAGTGGGCTTGTCACCGCCAAGCAGGGCATTGCTATCGGCGCACCGCAGGAGAGTCTTGAAACAGTTGTTACTGAGGTCATTCACGAAATTGGCGTGCCGGCGCATATCAAGGGCTACCAATATCTGCGCGAAGCAATCATCCTCACGATAAACGATATGGATATAATCAATTCCGTTACGAAGGTGCTTTATCCCACCGTTGCTAAGAAATTCGGCACAACACCCTCACGCGTTGAGCGTGCGATCCGCCATGCCATCGAGGTCGCGTGGGACAGGGGAGATTTGGAAACGCTGCAAAAGTTTTTTGGCTATACCGTGTCCAATGTAAAAGGAAAGCCCACAAACAGCGAATTTATAGCCATGATCGCAGACTGCTTGAGTCTGCGCCGCAAGGTTGCGGAAAAATAAACGTCGGATAGCTTCCGCGCGTAAACAGCCCTGATTGGCATTTTGCTTATCAGGGCTGTTTACGCATATAATTAGCTATTACACATTTGGATAAATGTAAAAGAACTTAAAAAGGGCTTTGCCTGCAAAAGGTTTTGTGATAGTATAGCATAGCCGGAAAGGGAGGATGCAGTATGCTTTTAGATGATTTCTTGAGATCCATCAATATGCACCCGGAGCAGACGGATATAGACAAAACTGCCGAGAGCATTTTGTCGGAGATGAACAAGGGCTTAAAGGGCGAAGCGTCGTCAATACAAATGATACCAACCTTTATCGCCGCTGAGGGCAAAGCCCCCGAAAACGCTCCCGTTATCGCCATTGACGCGGGCGGCACAAACCTGCGTGTGGGGCTTGTTACCTTTTCTGACGGAGAGCCGCGGCTTTCACGCTTTGAAAAATGCCCTGTTCCGGGCAGCTATGGCTCTATTTCAGCTGACGATTTTTTTTCCGAGCTTGCGGATAAGATCCTTCCGCTGACAGCCGAGAGCGACACTATCGGCTTTTGCTTTTCCTACCCTGCGGAGATTTTCCCAAACCGTGACGGGCGCATTTTGCAGCTAAACAAGGAGCTGTCGGTTTCCGGTGCCGAGGGCAAGATCATCGGTGAGGAGCTTATAAGAAAGCTTAAGGACGCGGGTGTTTCAAAGCCGCTGCGCTTTACCCTTTTAAATGACACCGTCGCGGGGCTTATGGGCGGACTTGCCACCTTGCGCCTTTCGCATTGCGACGGCTTAGCGGGACTGATCCTCGGCACGGGCTATAATACCTGCTATATAGAGCGAGGAGCGCGCATAGAGAAGCTTTGCAGCTCGCACGATATGATAATCAACTGTGAATCAGGAATTTTCAATAAGGCTCTTCGCGGCAGGTCGGACGAGCTGGTTGATGCCGCCAGCGCTATTCCAAACGACCACTGGCTGGAAAAAATGCTCAGCGGCGCGTATCACGGAGGAGTGATAACCCGCACGGCGGCGCTCGCGCAAAATGCCGGTCTCCTGTCGGAAGCCTTTAAAGAGGGCTTCAAGGAGTTCACAACTCCGGAGCTGGACGACTTTCTTCGCGGAGCGGATAACCGCGTTTCCAAAATGTGTGTCGGCGATGACCGCGAACTGCTCACCGCCATAATTGACCGCAGCTTCGAGCGCGCCGCGCGTCTGGTTTGCGCTAATATTCTTGCCCTTTGCCTTCAGGTGGACGGAGGAAAAAGCGAAGCGCGGCCGTTTTGCGTGGTTGCCGAGGGATCGACCTTCCATAACTCGCTGCTTTTTAAAAGCAAGCTGCAAAGGCTTCTAAATGACCATGTTAAGGAGAAGCGCTCGCGTCATATAATCTGCGTGCAGGCGGAAAACTCCACAATGGCGGGCACAGCACTTGCTGCTTTACTCAATTAAAGTACCGCAGTTTACTTATACGGGTAAATGTGGTAATATATATACTCAGATTTATTTTCTCTATTCAACTATTTCTAAAGGATGAAACATATATGCTTGAAAAGCTAAAGGCTATCGAAGAAAGATTTATTGAGCTGGAAAATCGCATGGCGCAGCCGGAGGTTTATTCCGATGTAAACGCCTACGCGAAGTTGGCTAAGGATCAAAAGGAGCTTGCTCCCGTAGTCGAGGCGTATCGCCTTTATAAAAAATACGACAGCAACGCCAAAGAGGCAAAGGCGCTTCTCTCCGACCCTGAGATGAAGGAAATGGCGCAGGAGGAGCTTGAGGAAGCCAAGGAGGGTATGGAAAAAACTCTTGAACAGCTTAAAATCCTGCTGCTGCCGAAAGACCCCAACGACGACAAGAACGTCATCGTCGAAATTCGCGGCGGCGCGGGCGGAGACGAGGCTGCGCTTTTTGCGAACAGCCTTTACCGTATGTACTCAATGTATGCCGAGTCAAAGCGCTGGAAGACCGAAATCGCGAACATCAATGAAACCGAGATTGGAGGAATTAAGGAGGTCAGCTTCATTATCGAGGGCGAGGGCGCATATTCCCGCCTGAAGTTTGAAAGCGGCGTTCACCGTGTTCAGCGCGTACCTGAGACAGAAACTGCCGGACGCATCCATACCAGCACTGTGACCGTTGCCGTTTTGCCGGAGATGGACGAGGTGGATTTTGAGATTAATCCCGCCGATTTGCAGATTGATACTTACCGCTCCTCCGGCGCGGGCGGTCAGCACGTTAACAAAACAGAAAGCGCCATCCGCATCACGCATCTGCCCACGGGAACGGTGGTAGAGTGTCAGGATGAGCGCAGCCAGCATAAAAACCGCGAGAGGGCGATGAAAATCCTTGCCTCGCGTCTTTATGAGGCGGAGCAGGCAAAGCGAAACGCCGAGCTTGCCGCCGAACGCAAAAGCCAAGTCGGAACGGGAGACCGTTCCGAGCGCATTAGAACATATAACTTCCCTCAAGGTCGCGTTACAGACCATCGCATAGGCTTGACGCTTTATAAAATTGAGCAGATAATGAACGGCGATATAGACGAGATAATTGACGCGCTGATAACCGCGGACCAGGCGGAAAAGATGAAGGCGAGCAGCGAGGAATAAGCGGCGTCAAGAGGTGCTTTTATGCAAACCAGAATAATTTGCGAGGATATTTCCGCTGCGGCGGAAATAATAAAAGACGGCGGGCTTGTTGCCGTGCCCACGGAAACGGTATACGGTCTTGCCGCTAACGGTCTTGACGAGGCAGCGGTGAAACGCGTTTTCAAGGCAAAGGGCAGACCCGAAAGCAAGCCCCTGAGTCTTATGGTAAGCGGCTCGGAGATGATAGATAAGCTCTGTGTCGAAGTGCCGAAAGCGGCGTATTTTCTGTCGGATGTTTTTTGGCCCGGACCGCTGACGATCGTTTTAAAGGCAAAAAACGGTATTCCCGATATTGTTCGCGCAGGCGGGGAGACCATTGGGCTTCGCTGCCCACAGCACCCGAAAACAATGGAGCTTTTAAAACAGTGCGGCGTTCCGCTGGCAGCGCCGTCGGCAAACCCTTCGGGAGAGAAAAGCCCCAAAACAGCGGGTGAGGTGCTCGCCTGCTTTGACGGCGTGATTGACGCTGTTATTGACGGAGGCGAGTGCAGCATCGGCGTCGAGTCCACCGTTATAGATATGTCCAAAACACCGTATAGGATTTTGCGTGAGGGTGCTGTTAAGTCATCTGAGCTTGATATGATGCTGATGGCATCAATGACCATAATCGGAATAACGGGCGGCACAGGCTGCGGCAAAACAACGGCGCTGGACGTTCTTGAAAAAATGGGCGGATTGATTATTGACTGCGACGCTGTTTATCACGAGCTGCTCCAAAACAGCGACGAGCTTATCAAGGCGCTTGACGAACGCTTTCCCGGGGCAATACCTCCGGGTACGCATGATACGAAAGCGTTGGGGGAAATAGTTTTTTCAGACCCCGTGGAGCTTGCGGCGCTAAACACCATTACCCACCGCTTTGTTGGCAATGAAATTATGCGAAGGCTTTCCGATTGGGCGAAAAACGGCGGGCGTGTTGCCGCTATTGACGCGATCGCGCTGCTTGAAAGCGGCGTTTCCGGATATTGCAGGGAAACCGTCGGCATTACAGCGCCATATGAAACCAGAATTTCGCGCCTTATGAAGCGCGAGGGCATTTCGCGCGAATATGCAAAGCTTCGCGTTGACGCGCAAAAGCCGAACGAATACTTTGAGGAAAACTGCGACAATACGCTTTGCAACGATGGGGACAAACAAAGCTTTGAAACCAAGTGTGAAGCGCTGTTTTCAGAAATTATCAGGAGGAATTCAACATGAGTAAGGAAAAGAAATCCGAAAGAAAGGAAAAGCTGTTCTATCGTCAGAAGAACGGCTATGACCTTATCAGTGAAAAGGAACGCAGACTCTGCGAGGATTACTGCCAAGGCTACATGAGCTTCCTCAATACAGCCCGCACAGAGCGCGAAGCGGTTAGAGAGGGCATTCGTCTTGCCGAGTCCAAGGGCTTTGTTGAGTATAAGCCCGGAATGCCCCTCAAGCCCGGCACAAAGGTTTATTCTTCAAACAGAGGCAAGGCACTGCTTCTGGCGGTTATCGGAAAAAAGTCTCTTGCTGAGGGCGCTGTTATTGCTGCTGCCCATGTTGACAGCCCGCGTCTTGATCTGAAGCAGGTGCCTATGTATGAGGATAACGAAATCTGCTATTTCAAGACCCACTATTACGGCGGCATCAAGAAATACCAGTGGCTGACCATTCCTCTTGAGCTTCACGGCGTTGTTGCCCTGCGCGACGGCAGCGTGGTTGACGTTTGCATCGGTAAGGACAAGTCCGACCCCATTTTCCAGATAACCGACCTTCTGCCGCATCTGGGAAAAGACCAGCGCAAGAAAAGCTCTGCCGAGTTCGTACCCGCTGAAAGCCTCAACCTTATCATCGGCTCTATTCCCGACAAGGAGGAGGTCGAAGGCAGAACAAAGCTCGCCATCATGGATATGCTCAATAAGAAATACGGCATCGTTGAGGAGGATTTCCTCTCAGCGGAGCTGATCGCGGTTCCTGCTTACGATGTTCGTGAGGTTGGCTTTGACCGCAGCCTTATCGCGGGATACGGTCACGATGACAGAGTATGCGCCTATGCGGAGCTTGCCGCCATCCTTGAGCAGGATAAGCCCGAGAAAACCTCCATCTGCATACTTGCGGATAAGGAGGAGATCGGCTCTGAGGGCGTTTCCGGCATGAAATCCCGTGCCTTTGAGCGCTTCGTAGGCGACCTTTGCGACACGCAGAAGGTGAAGCTTGAACACTGCTTTGCAAACAGCCTTTGCATCTCCGCTGACGTGTGCAACGCCTTTGACCCCAATTATCCGGAGGTTTCCGAAAAGCGCAATGCCGCTAAAATCAACTACGGCATGGGCATCTGCAAATTCACAGGTCACGGCGGCAAATCTGATTCCAACGATGCCTCCGCGGAGGTCGTTGCGCATCTGCGCCGTGTGTTCGCCGAAAAGAATATTATTTGGCAGATGGCGGAGCTTGGCAAGGTTGACCAGGGCGGCGGCGGCACCGTTGCAATGTATATGGCGGAACGCGATATTGACACTATCGACGCGGGTGTTCCCGTTTTGTCGATGCACGCGCCCTACGAGACCGTTGCAAAGCTTGACTGCTACATGACCTATAAGGGCATCAAGGCGATGTATGAGGAGACAACGCCCGCCGAAAAGTAGTTTTGAAATTATATACACCCTGTTTCTGCACATACTATTGCAGAAATGGGGTGTTTTTTAATGAGTGCAGATGATATGAAAAGGAACAATAGCAACAATGACAATAACGACAGCGGCAGCAGCATAATTCAAAGCGACAGCATTAACGATTTTGCCAGCACTGTCGCCGGAGAGCCTGCCATACACTGTCTTACCATCGTAGGTCAGATCGAGGGGCATCAGACGCTGCCCGACAGCTCCAAAGCAACAAAGTATGAGCATCTGATGCCAATCATCGCAGCCATTGAGGAGAGCGAGGAAATAAAGGCGATGCTGGTGCTGCTCAATACAGCCGGCGGTGACGTTGAAGCCGGGCTTGGCATAGCCGAGCTGATTGCCGGGATGAAAAAGCCGACGGCGTCT
>SAMEA3663207__coassemble_352_pt1 | contig 15101 bp, 11 predicted proteins | sample SAMEA3663207__metabat2_high_PE_010 | metagenome-assembled genome bin SAMEA3663207 (sample SAMEA3663207) | pig gut metagenome | biome: pig gut; feature: pig-associated habitat; material: faeces | place: China | collected 2013 | reverse complement strand
GCCCGCGGCTGTAAGGTATATCTGACCCTCAACACCCTCGTTTCAGACCGCGAGATGGAGACGGCGGCAAAGCTCGCCTACCACGCGGCTGAGGTCGGGGTGGACGGCATCATCGTTCAGGATTTGGGGCTTGCGCGCGTTCTGCACTGCCTTTTGCCTGATATGCCGCTTCATGCCAGCACACAGATGGGCATTCACAGCATCGCGGGCGTTGAGGCGGCTGCCGAGCTTGGCATAACACGCGCTGTCTTGGCGCGCGAGCTTAACATTAAGCAAATCAGTGAAATTGCCCATCGCTCCCCGATAGAGGTTGAGGTTTTCGTTCACGGCGCACTGTGCTTTTGCCATTCCGGTCAGTGCTACATGAGTTCCCTCATCGGCAGACGAAGCGGAAACCGCGGCGTCTGCGCCCAGCCCTGCCGCCTGCAATACAGCCTCGGCGGGCGCATGGACGACTATCCGCTGAGCCTAAAAGACAACTGCCTTGTCAACTACCTTGAGCAGCTTGAGCGTGTGGGCGTTGCCTGCGTTAAGATAGAAGGCCGCATGAGGCGTCCGGAGTATACCGCCATCGCAACAAGCATATATTCGCGCGCGATCAAGGAAAAAAAGCCCCCCACGAAGCAGGAGCTGCTTCAGCTTGAGCAGGCCTTCTCCCGTCAGGGCTTTACCGACGGCTATTACAGGGGCGAAAAAGGACCGAATATGTTCGGCGTCCGCACCGAGCCTGACCGCGATATCAACAAGCTTTACAGCGCCGTTCGCAAGGAGTATTCCGGAACGGAGCTTCGCCGCGTGCCGATAAAGTTTTATTCGATAATCAGGGAAAATGACGAATCACGCTTTGCCGTTGAGGATCTCGACGGTCACCGCGTCGCCAAAAGCGGTCCTGTTCCGCAGGCGGCTCAAACTCAGGCGTTGACCGAAAGCTCCGTTCGTGAGCAGCTTTATAAAACCGGCGGCACGCCCTATCTTTGCACCGAGGTTTCAAGCGTTCTCGACAAGGGACTGTATATGCCTGCCTCGGCGCTCAACGAGGTTCGACGCTACCTGCTTGACGCGCTGACGGAGGAGCGAAAGAAAGCTCCCAAGCCTACAGTCGGCAAAATGCCTCGCACGCCGCTGAATATCAACATTCTCGGCAGACCGAAGCTCATCTTTCAAATCTGCTCGGAGCAGCAGCTAACCATGTATCTGGCGGAATTCAAGCCGGACTACATTTACGTTCCGCTGGAAATACTTGTTTCCAATCCAACTGCCGTCGTTCCCTTTGCAGAGCGCGGAGCCGTGCCCGTCGCGGTGCTGCCGCGTGTTATAACCGACGATGAGACTGAGCAGGTAGAGCAGCTTTTGCGCCGCGCCGCGAAAATGGGCGTTGAGCAGGCGCTTGTCGGAAATCTCGGTCATATCCGTCTGGCGCGTATGTGCGGAATGAAGGTCAGGGGCGATTTTGGGCTAAACATCTATAATGCAGACTCCCTTCAGGTGCTGACAGCGGCGGATTTTCTTTCCGCGACCGCGTCTTTCGAGATGAGGCTCGGACAAATCAGAGATATGCGAAAGCCGCTGAACACCGAAATGATAGTTTACGGACGCCTGCCGCTTATGGTGAGCGACCAGTGCATAATCAAAAACAGCGCGGGTCACTGCAACTGCGAAAACTCCGTCATGCTCTCCGACCGCAAGGGACAAAGCTTCCCCGTTTTCAGAGAGTTTGGCTGCCGCAACGTCATATATAACGCGCATAAGCTCTTTTTGGCGGATAAGCGCGATGAATATATGAAAACAGGCATCTGGGGCGCAAGACTCATGTTTACGAACGAGTCCGCCGAGGAATGCGTGCGCATAGCCGAGTGCTATGTCGAAAGAAGCAAATATATGCCCAACGGCATTACGCGCGGGCTGTATTACAGAGGCGTGGAATAAGCGCCGATAAAAACACCGGGAAAGGTGAAGCGATCAAATGGAAATAGTTCTTGCCTCCGCTTCGCCCCGCAGGCGTGAGCTGCTCACGATGCTGGGCTTAAAGGATTTTAAGGTTATCCCCGCCGTTGGCGAGGAAGCGCCCACCAAGGGCATGACAGCCTTTGACGCGGTGTGCGCGCTGTCGCTTGCCAAGGCGGAGGAGGTTTCAAAGCTCTGCCCGAAAGACAGCCTTATCATTGCGGCAGATACCATAGTCGCGCTTGATGGCGACCATCTGGGCAAGCCCGCCGACGAGGAGGACGCATTTTTAATGCTCTCGCGCCTGTCGGGACGTATGCACAGGGTATATACCGGCGTTACTGTTATGCGCGGCGAGCGGATAATTACAGACTATGAGCGCACCTGCGTTAGCTTCCGTTCAATGAGCGAGCGGGAGATACGAGCCTATATTGCCACCGGCGAGCCTATGGACAAGGCGGGAGCATATGGCGCGCAGGGCATAGGCGCGCTTTTTGTTGAGGGCATTGAGGGCGACTTTTTCAATGTTATGGGTCTGCCCTTGTGCAGGCTTTCGGCTATGCTTGAAAAGCTCGGATACAGTCTAATCTGAGGCATGGCCGCTCCGCTGCGGCGGGGCTTTTGCGCGGCTGCGCCGGGGAGGTCAACTTGAATAAGTTTAAAGATTACATGAAAAAAACCGGAGTCGGGATGCTCGCACTCATTTTGGCGGTCGCGCTGCTTTCGGGTTTGGCAATAAGCCGCTCTGAGGGCGAGGCGACAACGCTGAAGGACGCTTCAATGTCTCTCAGCCTGCCGGCAAAGCAGGCGTCGCACGGCATTGTAGGCTGGCTTGAGGGCATTTACAGCTATATGTTCAAATACGACAAGCTTGTTGAGGAAAACGAGTCGCTCAAGGTTGAACTTGCGGAAACCCGGCGCGCCCTGCGCGAGGCAGAGGCGGCAAACGCCGAAAATGAGCGTTTCAGAGAGCTTTTGAATTTGCGCAGCAAGTTTTCAAGCTTTGTTTTTGAATCCGCTTTCATAATCGACCGCGGCAACACCAACTGGAGCCGTATCATCACCATCAACAAGGGTGAGGAAAGCGGAATCGAGGTGGGCGACTGTGTTATAGACAGTTGCTATAACCTTGTCGGTCAGGTCGTGGAGCTTGGCACGGGCTGGGCGGATGTTCGCAGCATCGTTGACGCTGATATCCGCGTCGGCGTGCAGGTGGGCGAGGGCGGCAACGCCGCCATGGTCGAGGGCGACTTTGCGCTTATGCAGAAAGACCGCGTTAAGCTCAGCCGTTTCACCGATGAAACACAGGTGCTTGAGCAGGATATACTCCTGACCTCCGGCAAGGGCGGGCTTTTCCCCAGCGGGCTTACGGTCGGCGTGGTTGAAAGTGTGCATACCGAGGCCGGCGGTCAGGTGGAATACGCCGTTGTCGCGCCCGGCTGCGAGCTTGGCGCGCTGACCGAGGTCTTTGTTATCAAGGACTTCAGCATCGTCGAGTAAAAACGGGAGGCAAGGTATGCTGCTTGACCTAATAAACCTTCAAAAGGTTCGCCGCGCTTTTGTTTACTTCGGCTTTATCCTCGCGGCGCTTCTGGTGCAAAACTCCATACTGGACAAAATCGAGATTCTCGGCGTTAAGGCAATGTTCCTGCCGGCGGTGGCTGCTGTGATAGGTTTTTTTGAGGGCGGCGTTTGGGGCGTTGTTTTCGGGCTTGTTTTGGGACTGTTTTGCGACATCGGCATGGGCGAATCAACGGTTTTGTTCACTGTTTTCATGCCGCTGATAGGCTTTGCCGCGGGAGTGCTTACGACCTTTTTCCTCACAAAGCGCCTTTTTGCCTTTTTCATCATCAGCTTCACAGCGATTATCATCGGCGCGTTTTTGCAGTTGTTCGGCGTTCTGGTGATTTCGGGCGCCGACCCGGTGCGGGTGCTGCTTACGGGAGGGCTTCAGGTGCTCTGGTCAACACCGATGATCTTTCCCGTTTACTATTCCGGCAAGCGTCTTTCGGAGCTTGATTTGAGCAAATAGCCCCTTTTTTGGAAAGGATACCTATGGACAGAATTATTAAACCCTCGCGTCTGGCGGCACTGGTGCTTTTCATAGCTCTGCTTGTCGTTATATATATCGTTTCGCTCTACAAGCTACAGATAGTTAAGGGCGCGGAATACTACGAGCAGTCGCAAAACAGCATAAGCACCACCAGCACCGTAGCCGCCGCGCGCGGAAACATACTTGACCGCTACGGGCGTGTGCTGGTGTCAAACCGCGTTTGCAACAACCTTATAATCGACTCAGACGAGCTTTTCGAGCAGGACGACCCGAACGCCGTTATTCTTGAGCTGGTGCGCAGTGTAAGAGACTCCGGCGGCGACGTTACGGACACTCTGCCGATCACAAAGGAAGCTCCCTTTGAATACATCGAAAACATGAGCGAGCTGCAAAGGACAAGACTTGACGCCTATCTTAAGGAGAATAAGCTCCCCTCAACAACAACGGCGGTCGAGCTTATGGCGGCTTTCCGTAAAAACTTCGGTATCGACAACAACTATACCTCCGAGGAAACGCGCATAATCGCAGGCATTCGCTATGAAATAAAGATTCGCTACGTCATCGCCACCTCCGATTATGTTTTTGCAGAGGACGTCAGCATGGATCTTGTCACCAAGCTTTTGGAGCAGGATTTCCCCGGTGTTGAGGTCACGCAATCCTACATCCGTGAATACAATACCAAGTACGCCGCCCATGTTTTGGGCTATATCGGCATGATGAACGAGACGGAAGTCAAGGAATACCGCAACTACGGCTATCCGCTCAACGCACTTGTCGGAAAGGACGGAGCGGAGAAAGCGTTTGAGTCATATCTTCACGGCGTGGACGGCAAGGCGATCGTCACCTCTACTCCCGGCGGAACGGTTATCAGCACGCAGTACGAAACGGAGCCGTCCCCCGGCAACCATGTCTATCTGACCATAGACGAGGGGCTGCAGGCGGCGGCGGAGCAGTCGCTTGAGCGCTTTATAAAAGAAAACAATGCCCAGCGTGAGATAGACAACGCCCTCTATGAGGCAAACGGTCAGACAGACAAGATACTAGACATGATAACCGGCGGAGCGGTAGTTGCGGTGAATGTTAAAACAGGCGAGCCGCTTTGCATCGCCAGTGCGCCCACCTTCGACCTGTCCACGATGCGCGAAAACTACATGGAGCTTAACGCCGACGAGAACAGACCCATGTTTAACCGCGCGCTTCAAGGCGCATACGCCCCCGGCTCGACCTTTAAGCCCTGCACTGCCATCGCCGCTCTCGACCAGCTTATTGTTGACCCGCTTACAACAATCTACTGCGAGGGACGCTACACCAAGTACGAGGAGGCGGGATACGCTCCGAAATGCTGGGTTTACCCCGGACGCCACGGAGACATGAACACCGCCCTCGCAATCGAAAACTCCTGTAACTACTACTTCTATGTTGTCAGCGAGCAGCTTGGTATCGCCAAGATGTCCAATTACGCAAAGCGCTTCGGTCTGGGCGTAAAAACGGGCATAGAGCTTTACGAGGAAACCGGTGTTATGTCCACGCAAGAGTATAAGGAGGAAATCCAAAGGGCGCTGGGCGTTGCAGAGGAGGATATAGAGCCGTGGTATATAGGCGATACCATCCAGGCGGGCATCGGTCAGGCATACAACCAGTTTACGCCGCTTCAGCTTGCAAACTACTGCGCCGCCATCGCAAACAACGGCAAGCGCTACGAAGCGAGTATCCTCAAGTCGGTTCGCAGCTATGACTATTCTGAGAGCGTCTACCAGCGTAAAGCTGTGCTGGCTGACTACGTTGAGGTTGACCAGAACTATTACGATGCCGTGCATCTGGGTATGTATAACGTTGTCCACAGGGTGGCAGGCAACACCAAGGACGTTTTCGCGGGATATCCGGTCAACGTTGCGGCAAAGACCGGCACGGCACAGATAGGCGAGGGCATTACCAACAACGCCGCCTTCATATGCTATGCGCCCTATGAGGATCCGGAAATAGCCGTTGCGGTAGTTATTGAAAAGGGCTATGCCGGTTCAAATAACGCGCAGGTGGCAAAGGATGTGCTTGATTATTACTTTAGCTTCAAAAACAGCACCGTTGAGATGGAAACCGAAAACTATCTGCTAAAATAGCTCAGAATTATGTGTTGATATTTTTAAATAAACAATGTATAATAAATCGTCAAAAGCAAAATTCGGCGAATTTATCAAAAAACGGAAAGGATGAAGACCGTGAATATAGCTCTTATGGCTCACGACAACAAAAAAGAGTTGATGGTGCAGTTTTGCATCGCATACTGCGGAATTCTCTCCGAACACTCGATTTGCGCCACTGCCACGACCGGACGTATGGTCGCTGAGGCAACCGGTCTTCCCATCACCCTCTATCTCAGCGCGGCACAAGGCGGCAGCCAGCAGATAAACGCCCGCATTTCCTATAACGAAATAGACCTTGTCTTATTCTTCTGGGACCCCAACTCCACGGATACCGATAAGGACGTTGTCGCCATCTCCCGCGCCTGCGACCAGCACAGCATCCCCTTTGCCTCCAATGTTGCGACGGCGGAGGTGCTTATACAGGGCTTAAAGCGCGGCGACCTCGACTGGCGCGATATAGTAAATCCCAAGAAATAAGCGCCGCTTATATACAAAAACGCTCTCGCCCCAACCCGGGAGAGAGCGTTATTCATTAGCCGCTGTGTTTTAGAGCAAAGGGCGGCTGGAATGCGAACAATACCGAAAGGAATTTGCATACATGGAAAAAGTTAAACCCCGCACTTTATCCGGCTTTATGGAGCTTTTGCCGGACAGACAGCAGCAGATGGAGAAAATTCAGGAGCTGCTGAGAAGGACCTACTCGCTTTATGGCTTCACCCCGCTGGACACTCCCGTTATCGAGGCGTCCGAGGTGCTGCTTGCCAAGGCGGGCGGCGAAACCGAAAAACAGATATACCGCTTCAGTAAGGGCGATACCGATCTTTCACTGCGCTTTGACCTTACCGTGCCGTTGGCAAAATACGTCGCGGCAAACTATGCAAGGCTTGCCTTTCCCTTCCGCCGTTTCCAGATAGGCAAGGTCTATCGCGGCGAGCGCGCGCAGAGAGGTCGCTTCCGTGAGTTTTATCAAGCGGATATCGACATTATCGGCGATGGCGCGCTGGATATTATGAATGAGGCGGAGATACCCTCTATAATCTACCGCACCTTCACCTCCCTCGGACTTACGCGCTTTAAAATCCGTGTCAACAACCGTAAGATTTTAAACGGCTTTTACGCGCTCCTGGGACTGGAGGAGTGCGCTGCGGACATCATGCACACTATAGACAAGCTGGATAAGATCGGCGCGGAAAAATGCCGCGCGCTGCTGCTGGAGGGCGGCGTTGCTGAGACTAAGGCGGACGAGATAATGCGCTTTATCACGTTTTCGGGAACGAGCGCGGAAAAGCTCGCTTTCCTCGACAGCTACAAGGGCAAAAACGAGGTGTTCGACGCGGGACTCGGCGAGCTTGGCGCGGTTTGCGCCTATCTGCCGCAGTTTGGCGTGCCGGAGGAAAACTTTGAGATCGACCTGACCATCGCAAGAGGGCTTGACTACTACACCGGCACGGTTTACGAGACCACGCTCACCGACCATCCGGAAATCGGCTCTGTCTGCTCCGGCGGCAGGTATGACAATCTTGCGGAATACTATACCGACAAGAAGCTTCCCGGCGTTGGCATTTCCATCGGCTTAACGCGCCTTTTCTTCGTGCTTGAGGAGCAGGGTATGCTCTCTGACGATATCGTAACTGCCCCTTGCGACGCTCTGATCATCCCCATGACCGAGCAGCTCGGTGAGGCGGTAAAGACAGCAACGCTTTTGAGACAGTCGGGCATTCGCACTCAGCTTTACAGCGAGGATAAGAAGTTTAAAGCAAAAATGAGCTATGCCGATAAAATCGGCGTTCCCTTTGTTGTTTTCATCGGAGACGATGAGCTGTCCAAGGGAGTTTTGAAAATCAAGGATATGCGCTCCGGCGAGCAGACGGATCTTTCCCCTGATGCTGCGGCAAAGCACATAAAGACCGCCGTTGACGAGCGAAATAACGGCGCTGTTATCAAAGAATAAGCGCGGCGCGGCGAAAAACACACTAAACACCATATATAAAAGGCAGGTAATCAGATATGATGCAATCCCGCACACACAATTGCAGCGAGCTGCGCATTGAAAACGCAGGCGAGAGCGTAAAGATAGTCGGCTGGATGGAAAATGTACGCGAGGTTTCCGCAAATCTCGCCTTTGTCGTCGTCCGTGATTTTTACGGAACAACGCAGGTCGTTATCGAAACAGAAGAACAGATGGCGTTCATCAAGGGGCTTAACAAGGAGTCCACCATTTCCGTTGAGGGAACGGTGCGTGAGCGCGCAAGCAAAAATCCCAAGCTCCCCACGGGGGATATTGAGGTGCTGCCCTCAAAAATCGAGGTTTTGGGACGCTGCCGCTATAACGAGCTTCCGTTTCAAATCAACCGCAGCCGCGATGCCGATGAGGCAACTCGCCTTAAATACCGTTATCTGGATCTTAGAAACCCGGAGGTCAAGAGCAATATAGTTTTGCGCTGCAATGTTGTTTCCGCGCTGCGCCGCGCCATGACAGAGCACGGCTTTTTGGAGATTACAACGCCCATCCTTACAGCCTCCTCTCCCGAAGGCGCGAGAGACTATCTTGTTCCCGCGCGAAACCATCCCGGAAAGTTTTATGCCTTGCCGCAGGCTCCGCAGCAGTTTAAGCAGCTTTTGATGACCAGCGGCTTTGACCGCTATTTCCAGATAGCGCCCTGCTTCCGTGATGAGGACGCCCGCGCCGACCGCTCTCCCGGTGAGTTTTACCAGTTGGACATGGAGATGGCGTTTGCAAACCAGGAGGACGTTTTCGCCGTTCTGGAGGATGTTTTGCCCCCCATTTTTGCGCAGTACGGAAAGTACGACATCGCCTCCGACGCACCCTTTAAGCGCATTTCCTATCTCGATGCGATGGACACCTACGGCTCTGACAAGCCCGACCTTCGCATAGACCTCACCGTTCAGGACGCCACCGAGGCGCTTTCCGACTGCGGCTTTGAGCCGTTTGCGGGAAACACCGTCAAGGCTGTTGTTATTCCCGATTTTAAGGAGACGCGCAAGTTTATTGACAAGCTTTGCGCCGATGTTGAGGTGCAAAGCGGAAACAAGGCATATTGGTTCCGTCTTGATGAAAACGGCGAGCCGGTAGGCGGCATTTCAAAATTCGTCACAGAGCGCAAGGACGCTGTTGCTGCCGCCTTAGGACTCAGACCCGGCTGCTTTGTTGGTCTTACTGCGGGCAAAAAGCTTGCCGCGCAAAAGACCGCCGGCGTGCTTGTGAAGATGGCGGGCGCTGCCGTTCCCGGTCATATGGACAAGGAGCGCTATGAGTTTTGCTGGATAGTCGATTTCCCGATGTACGAAATCGGGGAGGAGAGAGGCGAGCTGGAGTTTTGCCACAATCCGTTTTCCATGCCCAACGGCGGGCTTGAAATTCTCGAAAAGGTCGAGAAGAAGGAGGTTGACCCTCTTACCGTCACGGCTTATCAGTACGACCTGGTCTGCAACGGCGTTGAGCTTTCAAGCGGCGCTGTCCGCAACCACGACCCTGAAATTATGATCAAGGCGTTTGAGCTTGTAGGTCTGGGCGAGGACGATGTAAAAGCAAAGTTCCCCGCCATGTATAACGCCTTTTGCTATGGCGCTCCCCCGCACGCGGGTATAGCCCCGGGCGTTGACCGCATGGTAATGCTCCTCGCGGGCGAGGACTGCATCAGAGAAATCATTCCTTTCCCGATGAACAAGAACGCTCAGGATTTGATGATGAACGCCCCCTCGGAGGTTATGCAGAAGCAGCTTGATGAGCTGCATATCGCACTTGTTGAGCAGGAATAGACATCTCCTGCATAAAGTGCCCGGAGCGCTTATAAAACGAAAGGTGTACTCACGATGGTTTCAAAAATCCGCTCCCTCGGAATAAAAGGCGTCGGCGGCTATGAGGTCTCCGTTGAGTGCTTCCTGTCGCAGGGACTGCCTGCCTTTGACATTGTCGGTCTGCCGGACGCGGCGGTCAAGGAAGCTCGGGACAGAGTCCGCGCAGCCATAAAGAATACGGGAAAAGCTTTTCCCGTGTCACGTTTGACGATAAACCTTGCCCCGGCGGACACGAAAAAGGGCGGCACGACCTACGATTTGCCGATGCTGCTGGCTATTTTGTCCGCAGCGGGCGCAATAAAGCAGCCCTCTGATGACTGCGCTTTCTTCGGAGAGCTGGGGCTTACGGGTGAGCTTCGCGCCGTGCGCGGCGCTTTGCCTATGGCGCTTGCCGCCAGACGCGCGGGGATAAAGCGCCTTTTCGTCCCCTTTGATAACGCGCCGGAGGCATCCTTCGCCGAGGGCGTTGAGATTTTCGGCGTTAAAACCGTGGGCGAGCTTTTGTCGCATCTCGGCGGAGAAGCGCTGCTTGAGCCTTTGAAAACGCCTGAGCTTTCCGCGTTCAGCACTGATGACTTGGATTTTTCCGAGGTCAAAGGGCAAGAGAACGTAAAACGCGCGCTTGAGGTGGCTGCCGCCGGCGGGCATAACCTGCTCCTCGTCGGTCCTCCGGGAGCGGGCAAGTCCATGCTTGCCAAGCGTCTGCCGACCATTTTGCCGGACATGAGCCGCGACGAGGCATTGGAAACAACGGAAATTCACTCTGTCATGGGGCTTACCTCACGCGAAAACCCGCTGGTTTGCGTGCGTCCGTTTCGCGCGCCGCACCACACTCTCTCAGCCTCCGCGATGGCTGGCGGTGCGCAGCTTCAGGCAGGGGAGATCAGCCTTGCCCACAACGGAGTTTTGTTTTTGGACGAGCTGCCGGAGTTTCACAAGGATGTTTTGGAGGTAATGCGTCAGCCTCTTGAGGACGGGCGAGTAAGCATCTCGCGGACAGCCGGAAGCGTTACCTATCCCGCGCGGTTTATGCTCGTGTGCGCCATGAACCCCTGCAAATGCGGCTGGTATGGGCATCCCTCGGGACGCTGCCGCTGCACCGAGGGCAGCGTTAGAAAGTACCACGAAAAGCTCTCCGGTCCGCTTTTGGACAGGATAGACATTGTTGTCGAAGTTCCCGCCCTCGAATATGACGAGCTGCGCGTCAGAAGACCTGCCGAGAGCAGTGCGGACATAAAAGCGCGCGTAAACTCCGCGAGGGAAATACAAAGGCGGCGCTTTGCGCAGGCGGGGCTTGACTGCAACGCCCGAATGCAGCAGGCGCAGCTTCGAGCTTTCTGCGAGCTTTCGCCCGAAAGCGAGGCACTGATGAGAGCCGCGTTTGAAAAAATGGGTCTTACCGCCCGCAGCTATGACAGAATTCTTCGCGTGGCGCGAACCATAGCCGACCTTGACGGGGCGGAGAACATTGAACCCGGACATTTGGCAGAAGCGATACAATATCGCAGCTATGACTTTCGAGAACCGTCAGAATGAATAATTGTAGTTTGCTTTTTCGCTATAAAGTGTTGCAGTAAACGCATTGAATTGCCATGTTTGCTGTGCTAGAATCTATACAATCGTTTTGCGTGTGCAAAACGGCAGAGGAGACACCATGAGTAGAGACAATCCCATTATCGAGCTTCGCGGCGTCGGCAAAACCTTCCAAAGCAGCGACGGCGAGGTGGTAGCGCTCAAGGATATCAACATCAGCATAGACGAGGGCGATATTTTCGGCGTTATCGGCATGAGCGGCGCCGGAAAATCCACACTCGTGCGCTGTGTCAACCTTTTGGAGCGCCCTACCGAGGGTAGCGTCTGGTTTGACGGACAGGAGCTTACGGGCATGAGCCCCCGTGAGCTTAGAAACGCAAGGCGCAGCATCAGCATGATTTTTCAGCAGTTCAATCTGCTCATGCAGAGCACCTGCTTGAAAAACATTTGCTTTCCCATGGAAATAGCCGGAATTAAGGCGGCGGACGCGAAAAAGCGCGCCGAGGAGCTTTTGGAAATCGTTGGTCTGCCGGATAAGGCGAATGCCTATCCCGCGCAGCTTTCCGGCGGTCAGAAGCAGCGCATAGCCATTGCCCGCGCGCTTGCCTCCGACCCCAAGGTGCTTATGTGCGACGAGGCAACGAGCGCACTCGACCCGACAACGACCCGCTCCATTCTGGAGCTTATTAAGGACATCAACAAGCGTCTTGGCATAACGGCCATCATCATTACGCACGAAATGTCGGTTATTGAGGAAATCTGCTCCCGCGTCGCAATTTTGGACGGCGGTCATGTTGCCGAAATCGGCAGGGTGGAGGAGATATTTTCAAATCCCCAGACCGAGGCGGCAAAGAAGCTTGTTTACCCCAACGGCTCGCCCGTTACCCACCTGAAGAGCGAGCGCGTGGTGCGCATAGCCTTTAACGGCGGCACCAGCTACGACCCGCTTATAGCCTCCCTCGCTATCGACTGCGGCGTTAAGGTCAATATTCTCGGCGCGGACACGCGAAATGTCGGCGGCAAGGCGTTTGGCACAATGCTTATAGGTCTGCCCAATGACAACGACGCGGCGGAAAAGGCGCTTGCCTATATTCGCCGCCAGAAGGACATTAGCTGCGAGGAGGTGGAATACAGCCATGACTGAGCTTTTCACATCGCCCGCATGGACTGAAGCCCTATTGATTTTAAAGTCTGAAACGCTTACTGCGATTTGGGAAACACTGTATTCTACGGTTCTCGCAACCGCCTTTGCCTATCTGATCGGTCTGCCGCTTGGCGTTTTGCTCGTTACGGGCGAGACCGACGGCATTCGCCCGCTGCCCAAGCCGCTTATGGCGGTCATGAATTTCGTTGTCAATATTCTGCGAAGCGTACCCTTCCTCATATTGATGATAGTTGCAATACCGCTTACGCGCGCCATTTTGGGAACGGCAATAGGAACTAAGGCGATGATTCCGCCTCTGGTTTTTGCGGCTTTCCCCTTTGTTTCCCGTCTGGTCGAGACTTCGCTGCGCGAAACGGATAAGGGCGTTATAGAGGCGGCGCAGTCGATGGGCGCAACGCCGTTTCAAATCGTCTATAAGGTCATGCTGCCGGAGGCAAAGCCCTCTCTCATCTCCGGGGCGACAACCGCTTTTATTACCATTCTCGGCTACGGCGCTATGGCGGGCGCAATAGGCGGCGGCGGTCTGGGCAATCTTGCCATTACCTACGGCTACTACAAGTTCAAAGCCATTATTATGTGGGCGGCAGTCATCATGATTGTCATTTTGGTTCAAATCTTCCAGTCGGTCGGAACAAGACTGGCTGTCAAGAGTGATAAACGCATCAACTAGTATTGGAGGAGAAAACAATGAATATCAAGAAAATTGCAGCACTTATCCTTACCCTCGCACTGGTATTCTCTCTTGCCGCCTGCGGCAGCAAGACCCCGTCTACCGAGACAGACATTCCCGCGACCGGCGAGCCTGAAAACGAGAATGTTGAAAACGTAACCCTCAAGGTCGCGGCAACCCCCGTTCCCCACGCTGAGATCCTTGCCGTTGCAAAGGAAATCCTTGCCGAGCAGGGCATCACCCTTGAGATCATCGAATTCACCGACTACGTTCAGCCCTGCATGGTAACAGAAAACGGTGAGGTTGACGCAAACTACTTTGCACACCTGCCCTACATTGACGGCTTCAACGCCGAAAACGGAACTCACCTTGTCTCCGTTGCCGCTATCCACTATGAGCCTCTGGGACTCTATGCCGGCAAGACCGCTTCCATCGAGGAACTGGCTGACGGCGCAAAGATCGCTGTTCCCAACGACGGCTCCAACGAAGCCCGCGCACTGCTGCTGCTTGAGGCAAACGGTCTTATCACCCTCAAGGAGGGCGCAGGCTTCACCGCCACCAAGCTCGACATAGTTGAAAATCCCAAGAACCTTGAGATAGTTGAGATGGAGGCAGCTCAGCTTCCCAGAACCCTCGCTGATGTTGACATGGCTGTTGTCAACGGCAACTACGCTCTTGAAGCCGGTCTTAGCATTGCTGACGCGCTCGCTACCGAGGCTGTTGAGTCCGAGTCCGCTCAGACCTATGCAAACATCGTAGTAGTAAAGGAAGGCAACGAGGAGAACGCCGCTGTTAAGGCTCTCTGCGAGGCACTTCAGAGCGAACAGGTCAAGAGCTTCATCGAGGAAAAGTATGAAGGCGCTGTTGTTGCTCTGTTCTGATTACTTGTATTGAATTTTAGTGAAAATAAGGTATAATATCCATTAGGATATTATACCTTATTTGCGTTTTGCGGCTTTTGCGGCGCATTAGAGTTTGGAAAAGGATAAACTAAATGAACGACATCATTCTTCTCAAGCAGGGCGAGATAGTCCTCAAGGGTCAAAACAAGCGCTTTTTTGAGGCAAAGCTTATTGCAAATGCCAAGCGCAGACTGAAAAAATTCGGCAGCTTCCATGTTTATGCCACTCAGTCAACGGTTTATGTTGAGCCGCAGAGCGACGACTGCGACATGGACGGCGCGCTTGACGCGATGACCAAGCTTTTCGGCGTGGTCAGCGTTACGCGGGCGATGGCTTGCGATAAGGATAAGGATGCCATCTTTGAAACCGCAAAAACCTATCTTGCGGAGGCGTTTGACGAGGCAAAAAGCTTCAAGGTGGAGACTAAGCGCTCTGACAAGGCGTTTCCCATGACCAGCATTGAGCTTTCCCAATACGTTGGCGGGCTGCTCAGCGAGGAATTTCCCGAGGTGGAGGTCGATGTTCACGACCCCGAGCTTACTGTCCATGTAGAGGTGCGAGAGAGCGCGGCTTATGTTCACGGCAAGCCTTTGCCGGGTGCGGGCGGTATGCCCGTCGGCTCTAACGGACGCGCGGTAACGCTGCTCTCCGGCGGCATTGACAGCCCCGTTTCCAGCTATATGATAGCGCGTCGCGGCATTCACCTTATCCCCGTGCATTTTTTCTCCTTTCCTTATACCTCCGAGCAGGCAAAGGAAAAGGTGCTGGAGCTTGCTCGCATCCTTACCGCTTCCTGCGGCAGGCTTACTGTTGAGATCGTGCCTTTCACGCACATTCAGGAGGAAATACGCGACAAATGCCCCGAGGAGGATTT
>SAMEA3663207__coassemble_348_pt1 | contig 15204 bp, 11 predicted proteins | sample SAMEA3663207__metabat2_high_PE_010 | metagenome-assembled genome bin SAMEA3663207 (sample SAMEA3663207) | pig gut metagenome | biome: pig gut; feature: pig-associated habitat; material: faeces | place: China | collected 2013 | reverse complement strand
CGCAGTCAGCGGCTAAATGCTCAGCAGAGCGTAGCGCCCGCGGGGATAGCGTCATCCAGCATAAGGAGATTTAGCTTATCGTCCTTCTCGGCGGAGATGATCATGCCGTTGGACTCCTCGCCCATCATCTTGCGCGGCGGAAGATTGGTGCAGGCAACAACGGTTTTGCCTACCAACTCCTCAGGCTTATAATACTTGGCAATGCCCGATAGTATCTGCCGGGGAGTTCCGCTGCCGTCATCGAGCTTGAATTTCAGGAGCTTTTCGCTCTTTTTAACATTTTCACATTCCAGCACCTTGCAGACGGTCATGCGAACCTTGGCAAACTCGTCTATGGTAACAGTCGGTATCTCCGGCTCGGCATTCTTGGCATTAAGGTTTTCAAGCGCTTCAAGCTCCTTTGCCAAATCAATGCGCGGGAAGAGCGTTTCGCCCTTTTTAACGCTGACGTCGGCGGGAAGAACGCCGAAGATATTTGCCTTGTCCCAAACGCAGTCCTCCGGTCTTGCGCCGATCTGCTCAAACGCCTTTTCGCAGCTTTCGGGGATGAACGGCACGAGCAGGCTGACAGTTATGCGGATAGTCTCCAGCAGGTTATACATTACGGTTGCAAGGCGCGCTTTGTTGCTCTCGTCCTTTGCAAGCACCCAAGGTGCTGTTTCGTCGATGTATTTATTTGCGCGGGAAATGACCTTAAACACCTCGATAAGCGCATTTTGCGGAGCAAAAGCTTCCATATTCTTTTCGTAAATATCACGCAAAGCCCCTGCCATTGAAACAAGCTCGTCGTCAAGAGCGTCCATCTGACGTTCGGCAGGGAGAGTTCCGCCAAAATACTTGATGACCATAGCAACAGTGCGGGAAAGGAGGTTTCCCAAGTCGTTTGCAAGGTCGGAATTAATGCGGGTGATAAGGGCTTCATTGGTAAAGCTGCCATCAGAGCCAAAGGGGAATTCGCGCATTAAGAAGTATCTGAGCGCGTCAACGCCGTAGCGCTCGGCAAGCACGACAGGGTCAACAACATTGCCCTTTGACTTGCTCATTTTGCCGCCGTCAATAAGCAGCCAGCCGTGACCATAGACCTTTTTCGGCAGCGGCAGCTCCATGCTCATAAGCATGGCCGGCCAGATGATGGAATGGAAGCGGACGATCTCCTTGCCGACAATATGGACATCGGCAGGCCAAAACTTGTCAAAGTCGTCATAGCGGTCGTTGAGGTAGCCGAGAGCAGTGATGTAGTTTGAAAGCGCATCCACCCAAACGTAAACAACATGACCGGGGTCAAAGGTTACGGGTATTCCCCATGTAAACGTGGTACGGGAAACACAAAGATCCTCAAGACCCGGCTTAATGAAGTTATTAATCATCTCGTTAACGCGGCTTGCAGGCTCAAGGAAGGTGCCTGTTTCAAGCAGCGCCTGCACGCGGTCGGCATATTTGGAAAGGCGGAAGAAATACGCCTCCTCCTCCGCATCGTGAACCTCACGGCCGCAGTCCGGGCATTTGCCGTCAACAAGCTGGCTTTCTGTCCAAAAGCTTTCGCAGGGCGTACAGTATTTGCCCTTATAGCTGCCCTTGTAGATGTCACCCTTGTCGTACATCTTCTTGAAAATCTTCTGGATGGACTCTACATGGTAATCGTCCGTTGTGCGGATAAAGCGGTCATTGGAGATGTTCATCAGCTTCCACAAATCAAGGATGCCGCCCTTGCCCGCAACGATCTCATCGACAAACTGCTGCGGCGTTACGCCCTTTGCCTTTGCCTTTTCCTCAATTTTCTGCCCGTGCTCATCAGTGCCGGTAAGGAACATAACATCATAGCCGCACATTCGCTTGTAGCGCGCTATCGCGTCGGTAGCAACAGTGCAGTAGGTATGACCTATATGCAGCTTGTCCGAGGGGTAGTAAATCGGGGTCGTGATGTAAAATGTTCCTTTGCTCATTTCTTCTGTCCTCCAAAATACGGGGAGCTTTTCCCCTGTTTTGCATTAATAGCTGCCGCTTATTCCTCGGTTTTCTGTGAGGGGATAACAGCGGATTCAGGTGTGGGAGCGGGGGTTGCCACGGATTCGGGTGTGGGAGCGGGCGTTGCCACAGATTCGGGTGTCGGCACAGGGCTTGTCTCCGCAGGTGCCGTTTCCACCGGAGCCGACGGTGAAACAGGCTCGGAGGGTGCAGGCGAAGTTTTCACAGGCTCGCTCGGCGAAGGCTCTGTGGACGGGGAGGGACTCTCAGGCTCAGGGCTTTCGCTCGGTTCGGGAGACTCCTCCTCGGTATGGTAATGGTACTGGCTGGTAGCTTCCTTCTTCTTGCTGATGAGGTTGCCGTCCTTGTCATAAACACAGCGATAGGAGGCAGCGCCGTAGCCGTTCGCCGTACCCCATGTTTCAGTAGTCATTTCAACTCTGATCCCCTCGGGATTTGAGCCGAAGATCTTTACATAAACCGTGTATGCTTCCTTGTCTATGCCTGCTTCGATTTTTATCGGATATTCGCCGTCATTTTTGAACTTAAAGTCGGGAGACGGCCAGCTAACCGTGGCATCGAGTCCCGCGGGAAGATAGCTGACGCCGAAATAGTGGCAGGTGCGCTGCGTGATCTCAAGGTTTGCAACCATCGCGCAGTAATATAGAGTGGAGGAAACCTGGCAGATGCCGCCACCGGTCTCTTGAACCACTTGACCGTTGTTATAAGCGCCCGCGGCCTGATAGCCGGCGGCTCTGGTTCGCTCACCGAGAGCCTCGTTATAGGAAAACTCCTCACCGGGGTTGAGAATTATTCCGTTAATAGATGCTGCCGCCCTGGTGATGTTGTTCACGCGCGAGGAGCTGCTGCCGCTCAAGCTGGTGCTTTTTTGCGACAGCAGGTCTGCAAACAGCATATCGTTGAGCTTATCTGTCGTTATGTCCGGCTCTGTTATTATGAGCGGAATTACGACCAGCTCACCGTTTTGCGCTTCGTCCCAAAGGCGCTGCGCCTGCTCCATATCGAATTTACGTCCGTTGACGTGCTCTGTCGCCGCTTTTAGCTCCGGGTCATACTCGGCATTCTTCGGCTCTTGATAAACCGTGTCGTAAAGCTCGGCAAGGTCCAGCTCCTGCGCGGGAGCGCTTGCTCCCTCCTGCGGCTGTATCGGCATATAGACAATGGTCTCAAACTTGCCCTCCTTGAGAGCCTCGGCAACCATTTCGTAAAGCTCCTCCTTGTCGAGCTTAACGGCGTTTGCGCCCTTGACGATGGTAATGCTCTCCTCGCCGATGTCAAGGTCGCTTTCCATCAGCGCAACGCTTGCCCGGCGCACCGCCTCGCTCGTTACCTCGCGCAGATAGTCCTCTTTTAGCTGCGCGCCGTCCGCCACGGTCAGCTCCATGCCGCCCGTGAGACACTTGACATATGTAATTGTGTTGGTGATAAAGCTGCCGCCGTGGCAGGCGTCATATGCGAAAACAGCGGCGTCCGGCGCGCTGAGATAGCAGCCAGCATCCTTTGCGCTGATGATAAGCTCAAGATCCGCGGGCATCTCAACAACCAGCTCTCGGTCGTCCTTTGTGCCTATGCTGCCTTTTGACAGGACGTTTGCAGCCTGCTCCATCGTCATGCCGGAAAGGTCATTTCCCTCCATGCTGACATTGGGGAAAATGGTTTCAAGTCCGTTTGCATATGCACCCAGCATTCCCACCGCAAGGCAAAGCACGACAAAAGCCGAGGCAATGATGATCCCCGCTTTTGCACCGCTTTTTTTGTTTACGTTATCACTCTGAGGGTGGGCTTTTTCCCCACGCACTTTTTCCCTGTTTGTTTTTTCTTTGGGTGACCTTCTTGCAGGCTCGTTGCCCGTATTGTCGGGTCTATTTCCAAACAGCTTAATGATACCCACCGTCCCTTTGATTTTTTTGTATCTTATGCTCTGTAGCTGTAGTTGCCCTCGTTATCGGGCATTCTAAGCTCCGGCTCAGGCTGTCCGTTTGAGCCGAGTATCCACGGGTTTGCGCTCATCTTTGTTTGTGACTGAGCTTCAAGCAGAGTGCCTATCAGGATATTTGAGAGCAAAAAGCCGGAGGAGGTAAAGCTCCAGCGTCCGTTGTTATAGCGGGTCCAGCCCTTTTTCTGGTATTCGCTTAAAAGGTATTCCATGCGGTCAAAGCCGCTTTTATATACCTTGAAATATTCTCGTTTGGATATGCCGCGCACGGTGCGCATACCAAGCATGATATACTCCGCCGCGCGCTCAAGGCTGCCTATGTGTTCATATTCATCTATTATCTCCGTTCCGTTCATAACGCCGGAGATGTAGCCTTCAAGGTCGCTTTTGAAGCTGTAACGCAGGTTGCCAACGCAGGAATGCGCCCCCGGTCCAAAACCCATATAGTCGTCAAGCCGCCAGTATTTCAGGTTGTGCTTGGACTCATAGCCCTCAATGGCAAAGTTCGATATTTCGTACTGGTCGTAGTCGTAATGCTGTAGGATGTCGGTCATGTAAAGGTACATATCCGCCTGCTCATCGTCGCTCGGCAGGCTGTCAGTACCCTTATATTTCTCGATCGGCGTACCCTCCTCAATTTTAAGACCATAGCAGGACATATGCTGCGGGTGCATTGCAAGCGCCTTGAAAAGAGTATCCGCCCAGTCGTTGCGCGACTGAGTGGGCAGACCGTAGATGAGGTCGATGCTGATGTTGTCAAAGCCCTCGCTGCGCGCCATTTTCATCGCCTGCTCCGCCTGACGGAAGTTATGGCGGCGACCAATCAGCTTGAGGATATCGTCGTTTGCCGACTGCACTCCCATTGACAGGCGGTTTATACCCTCGCTGCGCATCATACGCAGGTCTTCCTTTGTTACGCTGTCGGGATTGACCTCAACCGTGACCTCGGCTGATCTAAGCACCTTTGCCGAGCGCTTCAGGGTATTGAAAAGCTCGCAGATATATTTTGCACCGTAGTAGCTGGGAGTACCTCCACCAAAATAGACGGTGTCAATATAATAAGGTTCCATCTGCGGCGCGGTTTCTATGATGTGCTTGATAAGCGCCTGCTGATATTTGGGCATCAGCCCATCGCAGCCGTCAAGCGAATAGAAATCGCAGTATGAGCATTTGCCGGCGCAAAACGGTATGTGGATGTAAATTCCAAGCATTTTGTCCATGGCGCCGACTCCTTTCGATAGTCTTTGTGATAAAGAGCATTTTATAACAAACGGTGTATCCCTGTCAAGCAAAGCCACGCTCCGCAGCTTATCCCTTTGCCGCGCAAAAGGCATGCGGACGCCGCTTGTCCGCATGCCTTCTGCATTATCTTGCAGGTCAAAAACTAAAACAGCTTACAAATAAGCTCTGTGTACTCGGTGGGGTTATCCAGAGGCAGCCCCGCGATCAGCAATGCCTGAGCATAAAGGATCTTTGAAAGCTCGGCAGCCTTGTCCTTATCGCTGTCATAGGCGCTCTTGAGAGCCGCAAAGGCGGGATGCTCGGCGTTCAGCTCAAGCACGCGGCTTGCCTTAACATTTTGCGCGACGGGATTATTCTTCATCATGGAGAAGTATTTTTCCATCTCTATGGTAACATCGCCGTCTGTCGTGAGGAACACGGGAGAGGTCTTGAGCTTTGAGGAAATGCGAACGGAGGAAAGTGCCTCACCTACCGACTCTTTGACAAACTCAAGAAGCTCCTTGTTCTCCTCCTGCTTCTTCTCCGCTTCTTCCTTGCTTTCCACGCCCTCGAAGCCAAGGTCGTCGGTCGTGATGTTGCAGAAGCTCATACCGTCATATTCCTTTAGCTCGCGGACAACAAAATCATCGATCTCGCCTGTCATGTAAAGGATCTCGTAGCCCTTGTCACGAACCTGCTCCGCCTGCGGCAGGCTCTCCGCCTGGTCGATGCTGTCCGTGCAGACGAAATAGATGAGCTTTTGCTCCTCGGGCATTTTGCTCTTGTATTCCTTGAGAGGGATAAGCTCTTTTTCCGTGCTGGAATAGAACATCAGCAAGTCAACAAGCAGATCCTTTTTCTCGCCGTAGTTGTTGCAGATGGAGTATTTAAGCTGGTCGGAAAAAGCCCCGTAAAACTGCTCGTATGCCTCGGGTTCTTCCTCCATAAGGCGCAGAAGCTCGTTTTTGACCTTCTTTTCAAGGTTATTGGAGATGGTCTTGAGCTGTCTGCCGTGCTGGAGGGTCTCGCGGGAGATGTTCAGCGAGAAATCGGGGCTGTCCACGATGCCGCGCACAAAGCGGAAGCAGTCGGGAATAACGTCCTTGCAGCGCTCCATGACCATAACGCCGTTGGAGTAAAGCTGAAGCCCCGGCTCAAACTGGTCGGAGAAGAAGTTCGAGGGCGCTCTGCCGGGGATAAATAGCATTGCCTTGTATTCGAGCGTTCCCTCGGCGTTAACGCGGATGGTGGCAACGGGGTCGGCATAGTCGTAATAGAGGTTTTTGTAAAACTCGTTGGACTCCTCAACATCAACCTCGTCCTTGGGACGCTGCCAAATGGGGATCATGCTGTTGATGGTTTCCTCAACGGTTCTGTATTCGGTTTTCATAATGGGCTTGCCGTCGTCGTCAAATTCGCCGGACTCCACCTCCTCCGGCTGCACCATATCCATAACGATTGGCCAGCGGATAAAGTCGGAGTATTTTTTGACCATCTGACCGATGGAGATATGGTTGAGGTAGCGTGTATACTCGCTCTCCTCAACATCCTGCTTTATGTTGAGGATAATGTCCGTTCCAACGCCGTCCTTCTGCCATTCGGTGATGGTGTAACCGTCAACGCCCTCGCTTTCCCACTTGTAGGCGGTGTCCGAGCCGTATGCCTTGGTGATGACCGTTACCTTGTCGGCGACCATGAACGCCGAGTAGAAGCCAACACCGAACTGACCGATAATGTCAAGGTCGGAGGCATCGCCCGTTTTGTCCATATCGCTCTTGAACTGAAGCGAGCCGCTCTTTGCAATGACACCGAGGTTGTTTTCCAAATCCTCCTTGGTCATGCCGATGCCGTTATCCGAAACGCTGATGATACGGTCCTTCTCGGAAACGCCGAGCTTAATTTTAAAATCGGAGCGCTGCATTCCCACCTTATCGTCAGTAAGAGACAAATAGCAGAGCTTGTCAATAGCGTCGCTGGCGTTCGATATAAGCTCCCTCAGGAAGATCTCAGGGTGCGTATAGATGGAGTTTATCATCAGATCCAGAACTCTTTTGGATTCTGCTTTAAACTGTTTTTTTGCCATTGCTTATGTGACCTCCTGTGCAATGAAATATTCGCATACTGCTTATTCTATCACCTTTTTGTCATATTTCAACTACCGAAATGCCGTTTGCACTCTGTTTTAAAAGAAAAGCTGCATTTTCCCCCGGCAGCTTGAACGAAAAGCGGCGTCACGCCGCTCTTTTGCAGGTTAAATCGCCAAATATTCATTCCTGCCTTCAATATGCTTTGTTTTATGGAGTGGGCGTGTTATAATAAGCTCAAGTCGAATTATCGCGCGGCAGCGCATTTCTCATACGCATCCGAAAACAAAAAAGCGCCGTGCTTTTCTCGCCGGCGCAATCAATATAAAAAGGAGCGCAACATAATGAGCAACGAAAAAAAAATCATTTCAACCAATCAGGCTCCGTCGGCTATCGGTCCTTATTCTCAGGGCATAGCCGCCACAGGGACGGCGGTTTTCGTTTCCGGTCAGATACCCATTGACCCGGCTACCGGCAGCATAGCAGGCGGCGATATCGAAACCCAGGCTCGTCAGTCTCTTAAAAACGTGAAAGCAGTCCTTGAGGCAGCGGGAGCGGAGCTAAAAAACGTTGTCAAGACTACCGTTTTCCTCAGCGATATGAATGATTTTGCCGCAATGAACGCAGTTTACTCCGAGTTTTTCACCGAAAACTGCCCTGCCCGCTCCGCGGTTCAGGTTGCGCGCCTTCCCAAGGATGTCAAGGTCGAGATAGAGGCAATCGCCTTTGTGTAAAAGGCTTATACCGGCAGAGAGCGCACGAGCTTCTAAAGAGGCTCGTGCGCTGTTTCAGTATTGTCTGCCGCAGCCTGCGTTATATCGTTTATCCACTTTCTGGAGCGAAATCTCCAAATACCCAGCCCGAATTTAACAAGGTTTTCGGACACCATGGAAAGGCACACCCACACGATGTCCGTTTTCAGCACCAGTCCGCAGAGCGCTGTAAGCGGGATTGCAACAAGCCACAGCGGGGTGATGTCGATAACGGTCGCGAACGTCTCCGCCGCCGCGAAGAACTCCAACAATGGCGGTGCTGTTAAACGCTCTCGGAGCGAGGAAGATATATGTAACCGTCTGCATCACGGTCGCAAAGCGGCAGGCAAGCGGCGAGAGTCCGAACAGCGGGTAGACAACCGGCTCAATAAACATATACAGCAGCAAAAGCATTATGCAGCCGATGCCCAAGCCGAGCATCACCGACGTTGCGCAAAGAGTGGCGCCGACCTCGTAGGACTCGTCCATGCGTCCTTTTCCTATCTCTCGTCCGATGATAACGGCGGCCGTGCCGGCAAGTGCAAAAATCGCCACTGTGCATAGCTTTTCAATGTTGCCTGCGATGGTGTATGCCGCGAGTATCTCCGTTGAGTTTTCCATATGCCCCATAATGGTGGGGAAAATCGAAGTTCCCAGCCCCCAGAGCGTTTCGTTGAGCACCACAGGCGTTGAATAGCGGAGGAATTTTTTCAGCATCGCCCTGTTCGGGCTAAAGGCAAGCGAAAGGTTCATTCTAAAGCGGCGGTTGCAGCTTTCGTATACGAGCATCAGAATAAGCTCCGCAACACGAGCCAGCAGCGTTGCAAGCGCCGCGCCTTCAACGCCCATAGCCGGAGCACCCAGCTTGCCGAAAATCAGCACCCAGTTGAGGAAGGTGTTTATAAGCATGGAGCAGCCGAAAATCATCAACCCAAGCTTCGGATTTTCCATGCTGCGGTGCGCGCCGACATACACGCCGACAAGGCTGTTGAATATGTACGATGCGCCGGCGATGCGGATGTATTTCGCCGATATCCCAACGAGCAGCGCATTGTCGCTGAAAAGCGACATGAAATGCTGCGGTATCAAAAATGTAATCAGTGCAAAAATCGTGCTTACAGCGCCCGTAAAGCAAAAGGCTATGCCCATCACGCGGTTTATCGAGTCTCTGTCCTGCTTGCCCCAGAATTGGCTTATCAGCACGGCAGAGCCGCTTTGCACACCGAACACTAAAAGCTGAATTACAAAAATCGGGGTGTTTGCAAGCGTTACCGCCGCCATCGGGGCTTCACCCAGCAAGCCGACCATGAAAATATCGACCATAGCAAGCCCGGTCATAATAAGGTTTTGTATCATCATAGGCAGCGCAAGGGAAAACAGGTCTTTATAAAAGCCCTTTCCGCGCTTCATGTAGCTAAACATGATGCAGCCCCATCCTTTCTGTCTTTCTCCTCAATCCCAACAATTCGGCGTTCGGGGTCGTAAGCGTTAATTTACGACGAAAGCAACAAAAAGTCAATCGTTTTCTTGCGTATAATCACATACATACGTTTTCAATTTGCATATAACATACAAATACTTGTAATAATTGCCGAAATTTGGTCGAAATATGCTCGCGCCATTGCTTTTATTGATAAATGTGATATAATATAGACAGTAAATCGAAGCCCTCCGCGGCGGACTGATTTACAATCAAATCGGCACTGAGCCGAAAGAAGGAGTTGGACCTTATGAAGTTTACTATCACCGAAAAGAAAATCCAAGTATCCGACGAGATCAAGGAATACGCCGAACGCAAGGTCAGTAAAATTGATCGCTTCTTCCGTGGAGATGCCGAAGCCTTTATAACCTTCAGCTCCGAAAGGGGCAGATATAAAGCTGAGGTCACCATAGAAAATAACGGCACCTTCTATCGCGTAAGCGAAGTTACAAGCGATATGCACGCCTCGATAGACTCCGCCTGCGCTTCCATTGAGCGCCAGATTCGCAAGAACAAGACCCGTCTTGAAAAGCGTCTGCGCGAGGGTGCATTTGATAAAGATCCGGAGGCAAGCTTCCTCCCCGAGCCTGAGGAAGATTCGTTTGACATCGTTCGCACCAAGCATTTCCCCATAAAGCCCATGACCGTCGATGAGGCGATTTTGCAAATGAACCTTCTGGAGCACACATTCTTCGCTTTCAAAAACCAGAACGAGCACGACGCTTTCTCCATTGTTTATCGTCGCCGTGACGGCGGCTATGGTCTGATTTCCGACGAAATCTAAGCGTAAAACCGGGTTTTTCCGGTTTTGCATACGAGGATTTAACCAATGAAAAAGCTTCCTGCGCTTCTCCTCTCTCTTTCAATACTCTCCGCGCTTTCCGCCTGCGGCGCAAGTGAGCAGGTGCTGTCCGCCGAGGAAAGCCCTCCGCAGCAGCCCTCGCAAACAGAGCTTGAGTCCGCTCAGCCGGACAAGCAGCAGAAAAGCTCCGATTGGAGCGAGCTTGAGCGCGTTTTAACCATTGCCTACTCGGGCAGCGCCGACACAGGTGAAACTGTGGTGTTCATGCTCTCGGAGGACAGCTCGCTTGCCTTGATATGCGTTGCCAACACCTACACGGGTGAGAGCATCTGCATCAGCGGCGAGACTGCCGCCTTTGAGCTTGAAAACGGCTCTGTTAACTACACAATCAGCGATGAAACGCAGGGACTTTGCCAATCACTTAACGCGCAGAGAGCAGAAAACGGCAGCATCAGGCTTGACATGGACGAGCTTGGCTTTGCCGAAGTCGCCGGCAGCTCGCAGGAAACGGTTTTTGAGCTGCTTGCTTCACTCGGTATCGACTCGATCGCCATAGCATAACGCAAAAAGCTCCGAAATTGACCGCAAGCGGTCAGTTTCGGAGCTTTATTCATCGGCTGAACTTCAAGCTTATATCCAGCGCCTTTACGCTGTGGGTCAGCGCGCCGATGGAGATGACATCAACGCCCGTTGCCGCGACCTCGGCAAGGTTTTTCTCTCCCATGTTTCCGCTTGCCTCGGTAATGGCGCGACCATTTATCAGCTTCACGGCTTGGCTCATCAGCTCGTTTGTCATATTGTCGAGCATGATGATATCCGCGCCCGCATCAAGCGCCTGCTGCACCTGCTCAAGAGTTTCGGTCTCCACCTCGATTTTCATAACGTGAGGAACAGCTTCGCGCGCCGCCTTAACAGCCTGCGCAATGCCGCCCGCGGCGGAGATGTGGTTATCCTTTATAAGCACACCGTCGGAAAGGTTGAAGCGGTGGTTATGTCCCCCGCCCACGCGAACGGCATATTTCTCAAGCACACGCAGACCGGGCGTTGATTTTCTGGTGTCAACAATGCGCGCGCCTGTGCCTTTGACCTCAGCGACCGCCTTTGCGGTTGCCGTAGCTGTGCCTGAAAGACGCTGCATGAAGTTCAGCGCCACGCGCTCACCTGTAAGCACACTGCGCGACGGACCTTCCACCGTGGCAAAATACTGCCCTTTTTCAACCCGGTCACCGTCTTTTACCTGCGCCCGAAAAACAATTGAGCTATCCACCAGCGCGAAAACGCGCTTTGCGATTTCAAGCCCGCAAATAACGCCGCTCTCCTTGGCAAGAAAAGCGCCCTCGGAGCGGTTTTCCGCAGGAATGCAGCTAATTGTTGTTATATCGCCCGTGCCGACATCCTCGCGCAGGGCGGCGAGCAGCAGCTCGTCAAGTCCTATATAGTCCATAATACCTCCCGCTGTCGGGCAATGCCCGAAATACGGATATCAGTCTTCCCTGTAATGCGCACCGACGCTCTCTTTTCTGGCGATAGCGGCGCTTAAAATCTCTCTTGCGATGGTGGCAAGGTTGAGGATTTCCAAATATTCCTTGCCGGGGCAGAAGCCCTCCTGAAGCTCATTATAAAGCTTATTGATACGCTCAAGGGCGTAATTCATTCCCTGCCCGTTTCGCGCAACAAAGCAGTATTCGCTCATAAGCTCCTGTATCTCCTTGCGGTCTGCTTCAAAGTCTCTTTTAATCAGCGGACGTGCAACGAGCTTCGGAAGCTCTACCTTTTCCTCCTCAACCGGCTCTGCCAGCCGAGCGTTTATGTGCTCGGCGGCACGGCGTCCGAAAACAAGACATTCCAGCATGGAGTTGGAGGCAAGGCGGTTTGCGCCGTGAACTCCCGTTGACGCCGCCTCACCGCAGGCATAAAGCCCCTCCACACTGGTTTTTGCATGAAGATTGGTCTTGATGCCGCCGATGAGATAGTGCTGCACCGGGCAGACGGGAATCCAATCCTTGGTTATGTCTATGCCTCGGCTCATGCACTCGTTATATATGGTTGGAAAGCGATGCTCAAGATAGTCCCGGCTCTTGCTCGTGAAGTCCACAAAAACGTGGCTTTCGCCGCGTTTGTGCATCTCTCTGGTGATGCCCCGTGCAACGATGTCTCTCGGCGCAAGCTCGGCAAGCTCATGCTGACCTACCATGAAACGCTCGCCGTCGGCATTTTTAAGCAGACCGCCCTCGCCTCTGACGGATTCGGATATGAGGAAAGCACGGTTTTCCTTTTTGTCCGACCATAGCCCCGTGGGGTGAAACTGGATAAACTCCATGCCGTTAACGGCAGCACCCGCGCGCATTGCGGCTGCAATGCCGTCGCCTGTGGCGACATCGGGGTTGGTGCTGACCTTATATACCTGACCGATTCCTCCGGTTGCTATAACAACACTGCGCGTATCAAGCACATACTGTGTGGAGCTTTGGTCAAGAACAACACATCCGGAAACAGCACCCTTTTCGTCGGTTAGTATATCAACGCAGAAGTTGTGCGGCATGAAGGTTACGTTATGGCGGCGTGATACCAGAATGGACAGCGCCTTGACAGTCTCACGACCTGTGGCGTCGCCTCCCGCGTGGACAATGCGGCGGCGGCGATGCCCGCCCTCGCGCGTAATGTCCAAATCGCCCTCCTCGTTGAGATCAAAGGGAACGCGCATCTCGACAAGGCGCTTAATGTCCGACGGTCCCTCGGAGACCAGAACGCTGACCGCTGAGTTATCGCAAATGCCTGCCCCCGCCTCGGAGGTGTCCTCAAAGTGGTACTTGGGACGGTCATCCATAGAAATCGCCGCCGCAATTCCGCCCTGGGCAAGCCAAGAATTGCTTACGTCGATATCGCCCTTGCTGAGAATACAGCAGGAGTAGCGCTCGTCGATATGCAGAGCCGTATAAAGCCCTGCAATTCCCGAACCGATTATTACAACGTCGTATTTTAGATGCCCTGTATTATCGGGAAATTCATTTGCCGCATATCTCATAATGGAACGCCTCTCAATGTGTGTACTTAGTCCATAATAGCAATTCTCCTCCGATTTTTCAACAGCATATGCGAAAAAACATCGTTATTTTGCAAACTATCGTCTCTCCTCGCGCAATAAAGAGAGCCGCAGGTTTTGCGGCTCTCTTATAAGCTGATCAGTCGAGCATATCGTCGCGGATGGGGAAGGTATACTGTCTGAAGGGTACTGCCGTTGCAGGCTGTCTCGGCTCCGGCTGAGTTTCGTCAAACATATCATATCCCTTGAAGTCGTATTCCTCTATCAGCGGGGTGGTGAGGATTTTTTCCTTCAGCCATTCGCGGAAATCGGGATGAGCTATCTTGATGAGAGCCTTGATACGGTCAACATAGGTTTTCATGTAGATATCGGCAACGCCGTACTCGGATACAACGAACATGACATAGTTTTTGAGCATAGATACTATGACTCCCTCGGGCAGCCACGGAACGACGTTGGAACGGCGTTCGCCGCTGCTGTCCGTATATGTGGAGCGCAGGCAGATGAAGCTGCGTCCGCCCTTGCAGCGCTGAGAGCCATAGATGTATGCCATTGAACCACCCATGCCGGTATAGGGCTTTAGACCCTGTGCCTCAGAGCAGCACTGACCGAGAAGATCAATCATGAAAGTTGAGTTGATGGCAACGAGGTTTTCCTGCTCCATGATACCCAGAGGATCAATACATAGGGTGCGTGGATACAGACGAACGTCCTTATCGGTGGTGGCAAGCCACTTAAAGGTTGCCTCGCTGCAGCCGCCGGGGCTGGAAGCGTGCAGAGCCGTGACCTTGCCGGATTCAACCAGCGGAATCATGTTGTCGCAGAGAACCTCGGAGAAGATTTCAAAGCTGCCTTCAAACTTATCAAGAGCCTGAACGATGATCTCGCCAAGTCCGCCGTAGCCGATTTGAATTTTATCGCCCTCGCGGAGATAAGGAATTATGTAGCCTCCTATCTTCTCGTCAACAGGAGTAGGCAGAGGTGACGGTATTTCGATCATCTCGGTGTTTAGCTCAACTATGTAGTCGAAATCGGTGATATGAACCGCTATCTCCTCCTCAGGACCGGGTGCGGGATAAACACCGGTCGCATCAATAAAGGCGAACTTCTTAACAACACGCGGATCACGCGAGATGGTGTTGTTAGTGCAGACGCCATAGCAGCCGCAGTTGCACCAGCCGTTTTCATCAGGCGGGCAATATCTGAGAGCGGAGGTGTTTACGCCGTTTTCCCACATACAGTACTCATACTGGTCATAGGTGCCTGCCAGCGGATAGATGGATCTCTCGTCAATACCCATTCGCTCCATTGGAAGCTGATAAACGCTCATAAGCTTAAAGTGATCCTTGGTGGAATGATCGAAGATCATATTGGTAGGTCCATTCATTACATTGTACCAGAAGCCTACGTCATGGTAATCTTCCTTGTGAGCATATAACTCATCAAGCCATTCCAGAGGAACCATTGTCGCTTGACCGAGGAATATAACATCGCCCGGCTCAACTTTTTTTGCTGCTTCTTCAAGGGTGATCAGATGCTCCTTGTAGTACTGCCGCCAGTCGCAGTTGAGGTTTCTTTTTGCCATTTAGTAATACAACTCCCTTACCATAGATTTAAAATATTAATTTGCCTCCAACTCTACTCCAAACTGATAAGGCTATTGTAGATCACTGTTCTGGAAAAACAAATCAAAACCCCCCGCTTACTTTAAGATGATAATCAGCGCCATGCTTTGTGTAATTAGTATGAGTTTCTGATTTCTATATTGTATTTATAATTGAATTGGCACAAATTATATGCAATATTATATTTAACAAATTATCAGCTAATGACTATGTAATTATTTGTAAATTTCCAGTTTTAGTATGCTGTTGAGGATAAAAAAACGGCTGCCGTGCTT
>SAMEA3663207__coassemble_339_pt1 | contig 15482 bp, 12 predicted proteins | sample SAMEA3663207__metabat2_high_PE_010 | metagenome-assembled genome bin SAMEA3663207 (sample SAMEA3663207) | pig gut metagenome | biome: pig gut; feature: pig-associated habitat; material: faeces | place: China | collected 2013 | reverse complement strand
AATGGCAGGGTGCTTTAATTCTTTATTAGGCATAGTCAAACAAGAGCTGCTGTGCGCCGTATATTGAAAAGCTGTTTTTGCCGCTTTGCTTAACATAAGCAAGCGCCATATCAGCCTGCTTGTATGCAGAGGTAAAGTCCGGCGCTAACATACCGATAAATGAAACTCCGAGACTGGCGGTAAAATCGTAATTGGGACGCGCGGGATCGCTTTTATCGGCAAGCTTTGAAAACAGCTCCTCAGCTCTGGCAGCGACATCCTTAACCTTTCTGTCGTTTGCGCTGAAAGCCATAAACTCATCGCCGCCGACGCGCCCGACTATGTCATTGCCAGAGAACACGGATTTAAAGGACGTTGCAACAAATTTAAGAATCTGGTCGCCGGTGTCATGACCGAGCGTGTCATTCACGCGCTTGAAATTGTCGATATCAAGAATGTAAAGCGCACCGACACCGTTTCGCACCTGCTCTCGTATCATTGACTGGGCAGTCGCCTTATTCAGAAGCCCTGTGAAAATATCCATCTTTGACTTTTCCACAAGCTCCTTTTCCCTGTTTATATCAGCGTCAACATCAAAGGAATAGGCAAAAGCGAGAACATCGGAATCCTTATCGTTAGTCAACAGGCGAATGTGGACCTTGATCCAGCGATAGTGACCTCCGCCCTCGTCCCTGCGGTAGAGGAAGGGCTGCGGCTCAGTGCCTTTTTGGGCATGAGCGATAAGGTTTTCGCGTTCGACCATGGGTTTAAAGTACTCCCAGTCGTCCGGATGGACTGACGGGGCAAGATTATCAATCCAGAGATCGTAATTGCAATCGGCAGCCTCAAAAGAGGACATATATAAATCCGCACCAGTGATAATCTGGTTTTTCGTCAGGTTTGCCTCGCAATAAAACAAAGAGTCGCGCAGCAGCGCGTTTTGCAGGCGCTTTTGGTTGCCTAACTCATTGGACAGCCTGCGGTTTTGAAGGATAACGTCTATGCTCTTGTTCATTCTATAGGAGTTAAAGAGCATAAAGTAGCAGCTCATAAGAATTGCCGCACAGAAAGTAAGCTCCAGCTCATAAAGCTCGCTGTAAGCGCGGGAGAAATGGTAAATCCCGGAGTTTAAGAACATGAAGATAACGCAAATGCTCATCCAGAGAAGCATAAAGCTTTTTTGACGTGGAAGCTTTATGGCGGCGACCACATTTTTTGCCGGCACAAACAGCAGCATTCCCAGCACAACCAAAAGCTCGGTAAACGCCGTTGTCATGGAGACGGCGAGGCTTAGCTCGACGTTGCTGCTCAAGGCGCTGAACGGAATCCCATTTACCCATGCAAACACCGAGGCAACCATACCGTGCAGACACATACAGTTAATAACGATAGCCATAGTGCCATAAAGCACATTCGCGGCGCTCGCGTTATATAGAAGAACTATCTCAATTATCATAATAAGCAGAGCTGCAAAAAACGCAACTCCGGCGCTGTAGTTAAGGATGAGTATGTAGCCGCTGCCGGTGTTTAAAAGCACCATCGCTACATAAACAGCGCGCTTATTTCGCCTGCCCATAAGCAGACGTTCAATCAATATAAAGCCGAAGTAATTGAAAAGACCGAAAAATGCTATTTGTAAAATGCTTAATGCCACAATGATTGTATTCATCCGAAACAATCCCCTCGTTAAGCAGTATAATCAGCACATCTGTTGAAAAAAATATTAGCTTTCAGGTTTTTTCCACTGACATATGTCAGATTATATAACACCGCCGCCGTAAATCGCAACACTTAAAAAACTTTTGTAAAATTTATTAATCCCTGTCGATTAAACTATCAAATTTGTCAAAGCTTGTCGTTTTCTGTCTTTCTGCATACCGATTTTATGTTTCGCTCAAACTTACTTCGAGCGCCCATGACCTCATGCCCGCAGCCGAGACAGCGCAGACGAAAGTCCATTCCCGTACGAAGCACCAGCCAGCGCTTTTCGCCGCAGGGATGCTCTTTCTTCATCGTGAGAATATCGCCAACCTGAATATCCATAGCCTAGTCCTCCTGCTTGATAGCGTCCCAATACGCCCGCGCCGCCTGCTCAACCTTGTTGTCGCCAAACCGGTAGTAACGGCTGCCCTGAAGCGCATCGGGCAGGTACTGCTGCTTAACATAGTGGTGCGGGTAGCTGTGAGGATATTTATAGTTTTGCTCGCGCTTTAGCTCAGTGGAATCGGCGTGAACGTTTTGCAGCTCTCTCGGTATGTCGCCCGTTTTTCCGGCGCGGATATCGGCAAGAGCGGCATCTATGCCGACACACGCGGTGTTTGATTTCGGCGCGGTCGCAAGGAAGATAGCGGCCTCCGCCAACGGAAGCCGCGCCTCCGGCAGACCCAATTGCAGAGCGCTGTCCACACAGGACTTAACGACGGAGACCGCCTGCGGGTAGGCAAGTCCGATATCCTCGCTCGCCGAGCAAAGGAGACGTCTGCACGCGCCGATCAGGTCTCCTGCCTCAAGGGTGCGCGCAAGGTAGTGCAGCGCAGCGTCCGGGTCGGAGCCGCGCAGGGATTTCATCAGCGCCGAAAGAATGTCATAGTGTGCGTCACCCTCACGGTCATAGCGCATGGCGCTTTTTTGCGAAACGCACATTGCGTCCTCAAGCGTTATCGTCACCTTGGTGCCGGCACCCTTTGATGCGCTGTAAAGCAGCTCAACGGCGTTTATCGCCTTTCTGACGTCTCCGCCGCAGCTTTGCGCGATGTGGGCGACGACCCCCTCCTCAAGTGAGAGCTTCACATGGTCGCGCTCCTCAAGGAAAGTAAAGGCGCGCAAAACGGAGCTTTCAACGTCCTTTGCCTCGACCTGCTTAAATTCAAAAACGGTGGAGCGGCTTAAAATAGCGTTGAAAACGTAGAAATAGGGGTTTTCCGTTGTTGACGCGATCAGCGTGATTTTTCCGTTTTCTATGAACTCCAGCAGGCTCTGCTGCTGTTTTTTATTGAAATATTGTATCTCGTCGAGGTAGAGCAGAACGCCCGAGGGTGCCATGAGCGTATCCAGCTCGTCGATTATCGCCTTTATGTCGGCGATGCCGGCGGTGGTGGCGTTCAACCGGCGCAGCGTGCGGTTGGTTTTCTCCGCAATAATGCGCGCAACGGTTGTTTTTCCCGTGCCGCTCGGACCGTAAAATATCATGTTTGGTATCTGCCCTGAAGCGACGATGCGCCGCAGCATGGAATTTTCGCCCAGTATGTGGCTTTGCCCAACGACCTCATCGAGCGATGACGGTCGAAGCTCGTCGGCAAGCGGTCTATACATATTCTGTCTCCTATTTTGAATAGCGCGGGTTCCCGCAGGGCTTGGCGAAAGCGCATCACCTTCGCGCTCAGCAGAACCCGCAGGCTTTCATTTTATTCTATGCTTTCTAACGTGTAAATGCAGCAAAGCCGGCGGTTTACCGCCGCCGGCTTGTTATTTGCTGATTATGCAGCCGGTATTGCATTAAGCTTTGACGCCATTATAGTTTATCCGGCTCAATTATACAAGGGATATTTGTCGCAAAGTGCCTTCACGCGGGAATTAATTTCCTCTCGCTTTGCGTCAAAATCACGAATGGCAAACGTGAGCAGCTCTGCAATCTCAACCATTTCAGGCTCTTTGAAGCCGCGCGTTGTTACGGCTGCCGTGCCGACTCGAAGTCCGCTGGTCTCCTTTGCCGAGCGCGGGTCGTTGGGTATCTTGTTCTTGTTGGTGGTGATATGGACCTCGTCGAGACGCTTCTCCAGCTCCGCGCCGGAAACGCCCTCGTCGCGCAGGTCGATGAGCGCGAGATGATTATCCGTTCCGCCGGAGACGAGCTTGACTCCTCTGTTCATCAGCTCCTTAGCCAGAACGGAGCAGTTTTTGACAAGCCGGTGCTGATATTCCTTGAAATCGGGCTGCAAAGCCTCGCCGAAGGCGATCGCCTTGCCCGCGATAACGTGCATAAGCGGACCACCCTGACAGCCGGGGAAAATCGCGCTGTTGATTTTCTTTGCCAGCGCCTCGTCGTCGGTCATAATAGCGCCGCCGCGCGGACCGCGCAGGGTCTTATGCGTGGTAGTGGTGACAACGTCCGCATAGCCGAAGGGCGAGGGATGCTCACCGGCTGCTACAAGACCCGCGATATGCGCCATATCGACCATAAGGTAAGCACCGCATTCCTTTGCAATTTCGGAGAATTTTGCAAAATCTAATACGCGCGGATAGGCGGAAGCGCCCGCTATGATCATTTTCGGTCTGCACTCAAGCGCCTGCCTGCGCAGGGCGTCATAGTCGATATAGCCCTCGTCATTTACGCCGTAGGACACTATATTATATTGCTTTCCGGAGAAATTTACGGGCGAACCGTGCGTAAGATGACCGCCCGCGTCAAGGTCCATGCCTAAAACGGTGTCTCCCGGTACGCAGAGGGAAAGATACACCGCGTAGTTTGCCTGCGAGCCGCTGTGCGGCTGGACATTGGCAAACTTGCAGCCGTAAAGCTGCTTCAAGCGCTCGATAGCGAGATTTTCAACCACGTCCACGCACTGGCAGCCGCCATAGTAGCGGCGTGCGGGGTAGCCCTCGGCGTACTTGTTGGTAAGCACGCTGCCAACAGCCGCCAAAACCGCGGGGCTGACAATGTTCTCCGAAGCGATAAGCTCAATATTGGCACGCTGACGCTTCAGCTCTGCGTCCATAGCGTCGGCAACCTCTCTGTCCTGCTGGGCGATAAACTCGTGCTGTTTGTCAACTATCATGGCGTTTTCCTCCAGTGTTTTAGTTTTCCTTGTATAACAAAATTATAACCGAGCGCGTACCCCAAAACAATTGTCTGAAAGATAAAATACTTTGACTATTACAAGGCTCATGTTATACTTTATATGTAAAACAGACTAAAGAAATCGGAGAAAACCGCAATGGATAAAAAGAAGCTGGCGACGGAGCTGATAAGCCTCCTTGAAAAGGAATATCCCGGCGCTGTCTGCTCTTTGAGCTATAAAAAAGACTACGAGCTGCTTTTCGCAACGCGCCTTGCCGCACAGTGCACGGACGAAAGGGTGAATATGCAGACCCCCGCGCTTTACGCGCGCTACCCCAGCCTTGAAGCGCTCGCGGCGGCGGAGCTTACGGAGCTTGAGGAATACATCCGCCCCTGCGGGTTTTACCACACCAAGGCGAAGGACATTATCGCCTGTGCAAATGCGCTGCTGGAGCGCCACGGCGGTAAAGTGCCGGACACGATGGAGGAGCTTGTCGCCCTGCCCGGTGTGGGTCGCAAAACGGCAAACCTCATCCTAGGCGATATTTACGGCAAGCCCGCCGTAGTTGTCGATACGCACTGCATTCGTCTTTCCAACCGCATGGGACTGGTGGACGGTCTTAAAGACCCAGCAAAGATAGAAGCGGAGCTGAAAAAGCTTTTGCCTCCCGAAAAATCCTCGGACTTCTGCCACCGTTTGGTCATGCACGGCAGAGCGGTCTGTACGGCGAGAAAAGCCGATTGTCAGAGCTGCCGCCTTGCCGGAGTATGCCCGAAAAAGCTTTGAAAAGCGCCGGCAGACCGCTTTTTTCACCCGTAAAGAAATATAGTCAAGCCGTAAAATTTTTCGTTAATTTGAGAAAAGCTCTTTTAATATACGCGGATTTATATTAAAATAGCTTAGTATGAATTTCAGCGAGACTAAAATCTAAAACAAATACGGAAGGGAGTCCTTTTGTATGGAAAACAAAAAGCCAGTCTACAAGCGGGTACTTCTTAAAATAAGCGGCGAAGCGCTTGCCGGCGAAGCCGGACGCGGTCTTGATTTCAACGTCATAGAAAACGTCTGTAAGTCCATAAAAAAATGCACGGAGCTTGGCGTTGAGGTAGGCGTCGTCGTAGGCGGCGGAAACTTCTGGCGCGGCGTTAAGGACGGCGGCGGAAAGATGGAGCGCACGAGGGCAGACCATATGGGCATGATGGCAACGGTTATGAACTGCCTTGCACTGGCAGATGTGCTTGAGCAGATGGACGTTGAGGTCCGCGTTCAGACCGCCATCGAAATGCGCGCTATTGCCGAGCCGTACATCCGCCTGCGCGCCATGCGCCATCTCGGACGCGGCAGAGTCGTTATCTTCGGCTGCGGCACGGGCAGTCCTTTCTTCTCAACAGACACGGCGGCGGTGCTGCGCGCGGCTGAGATTGAGGCGGACGCGATTTTGCTTGCCAAAAATGTTGACGGCGTTTACTCAGCCGACCCCAAGAAAGACCCCGATGCCGTGAAATACGACGCTATCAGCTACGACGACGTGCTTGCGCAGCATCTTGCGGTCATGGACTCTACGGCGACCTCTCTTTCAATGGACAACAAAATTCCCGTTGTGCTTTTCGCGCTGAAAGACCCGGAAAACATCGTCCGCGTCGTCCTCGGTGAAAAGATCGGCACAGTCGTGCAATAAGCCGCGGCATAAACCATACAGGGCTTCGCTTTTAAAGCGGAGAAACAAAAGATAAAAGCATATCACCCCGCAAACGCGCAAGCGCGCTCAGGCGGGTGCTAAGCCAAACGCTGAAAAGGGCAGCGCTCTTTTCAACAAGCTATTTCGGAGGGAAGAACTATGGCAGACAATTATCCTGAATTTACCGGCAAAATGAAAAAAACCACCGAGGTCCTCAGCTCCCAGTTTGATTCTGTCCGCGCGGGACGGGCAAACTCTGCAGTGCTGGATCAGATAAAGGTGGAATACTACGGCACTCCCACCCCCATCCAGCAGATTGCAACGGTTGCGACTCCCGACCCCCGCACGCTTACCATCCAGCCGTGGGACGCCTCCTCTCTCAAGCTCATTGAGAAGGCGATACTGGAGTCCGATCTGGGCATCAATCCCCAAAACGACGGCAAGGTCATTCGTCTGGTGTTCCCGCAGCTTACCGAGGAGCGCAGAAAAGACCTCATCAAGCAGGTCAAAAAATACGCTGAGGAGGCAAAGGTCGCCATTCGCAACATCCGCCGCGACGCAATGGAGCATTATAAAAACCAGAAAAAGAAATCCGAGATCACCGAGGACGACCTGAAGGACATCGAAAAGGATCTTCAGAAGCTCACCGATGATTACATCAAGGAGATCGATGCCATAGCAGCCAAAAAGGAAAAGGAGCTTATGGCTATCTGATGTTGCAGTTTCGCAGAAAAAAAGCAGAAAAGGCGAGGGAGATAGATACTCAAAATCTCCCTCGCCATATTGGCATTATTATGGACGGCAACGGTCGCTGGGCACAGCAGCGCTCCTTGCCGCGGAGCGCCGGTCACGCGCAGGGAGCGGAGACCTTCCGCACCATCGCCAACTACTGTAAGGATATCGGCATCGAATACCTCACGGTTTACGCCTTCTCAACGGAAAACTGGAAGCGTCCCAAAGACGAGGTCGATGCCATCATGGGACTTTTGGAAAAATATCTTTACGAGGCAATCGAGCGCATGGAGCGCGACCGTGTAAAAATGAAATTTTTCGGCGACGTTTCCGTTCTAAGCCCAAAGCTGCTCGCTCTCATTGAACGCACGAGCGAGATAAGCACGCACTATTCGGGCTGCCAGGTCAACATATGCCTCAACTACGGAGGGAGAGACGAGATCCTCCGCGCCGCTCAAAGCTATGCGGAGGAATACGCGCGCGGCGAAGTCGGCGAGCTTAGCGAACAGGCTCTTTCCGACCGTCTGTTTTCAGCGGGCGTTCCCGACCCTGACCTTATCCTTCGTCCCGGCGGGGAAAAGCGGCTTTCAAATTTCCTCATGTGGCAGTCCGCGTATTCCGAGCTGTATTTTTCCGACATTCTCTGGCCGGATTTTAAAACAAGCGACCTTGACGAAGCCATCATCTGGTATCAAGCCCGCAGCAGGCGCTATGGCGGCATTTAGCCGCGCAAGGCTCGCTTAACGCCCCTTTGGGCGAAAGGAGAACGCTATGGCAACAAGAATTATTGTGGCGGTCATTGCCGTGCCGCTTCTTTTTGCAATTATTTTTTTCGCCCCTCTCTGGGGCTTTGCGGTCGTTGTTGGGCTTATATCCGCAGGAGCGGCGTGGGAGCTTCTTCGCTGCATAGACGAAAAAATGCCCAAGCGCTTTCGCGGCTATGCCTCAGCCGTTGGCTTTTTAACGCCTGTTTCCTGCGTTTTTGCGCAAAGCAGCGTTGTTACGAACACCGCCATGTACGCATTGACGCTCATCATGTTCTGTGAGCTTATGCTTTCCTACCGCGGGGCGGAGCGCATTAAGGTGGAAACAGCGCTGGCGGTCATTTTTGCCGGCGGTGTTATGCCGCTGCTGCTTGCCGCTCTTGTGCGCATAGGGCTTGATAAAAGCTATGCCCCCGTTTTTCTGCTTTTGCCCTTTGTCGCCGCCTTTTCCAGCGACAGCGGAGCATACTTCGCGGGAAAATTCTTCGGCAAGCGCAAAATCTTTCCACACCTTTCTCCCAATAAGACCCTCGCCGGCTGCATCGGCGGCTTTGCAAGCACGGTGATCCTCATGCTCGTCTACGGCTTCGTTCTCAGCCGCAACGGCTTTGAGGTCAATTACCTTCTGCTGGCACTTTACGGACTTCTCGGCAGCCTTGTCTGCCAGCTCGGCGACCTTGCCTTTTCCGCCGTCAAGCGTCAGTACGGCATCAAGGACTACGGTCATCTCATCCCCGGACACGGCGGTATGCTCGACAGGTTTGACAGTATGCACTTCACCGCCCCGATGATGGAGCTGCTGGTGCTTTTGCTGCCCGCAATAAAATAAGCCCCATGCAGGCAAAACCAGCCCTCATAAAAATCCGTTTTACATTTTAGACAGAGAGAAACGATTTTTCTATTTTCAAAGAGAAAAAACACCTGCCATGCCGCCCGGCGGCAAAAGGCGCAAAAGCGCATCCTTTATCCTTTTGAGAGTCGGCAGGCACTTAGCTGAAAGGAATGAATATGGTAAACTCCATATCGGTTTTAGGCTCTACCGGCAGCGTGGGCACACAGGCTCTCGCTGTTGCGGAGACTTTGGGAATTCGCGTTAAGGCGATTTCCGGCAACCGTAATATAACGCTGCTTGAGCAGCAGGCAAGAAAATTCAAGCCCGAATTTGTCTGCGTTACGGACGAGTCCTCGGCAAGGCAGCTTCGTCTCGCGCTGGCGGACACGGACATAAAGGTCGGCAGCGGCATGGACGCACTCACCGACTGTGCGGTCAGCTACGCTGAGTGCGTCGTAACGGCAGTTTCCGGCTCTGTCGGTCTTTTGCCGACGCTCGCGGCAATAGATGCCGGTCGCCGTATTGCCCTTGCCAACAAGGAAACTCTGGTTTGCGGCGGGGAACTGGTCATGGCGCGCGCTCATGAAAAGGGCGCGGAAATCCTCCCTGTGGACAGCGAGCATTCCGCGATCTTTCAATGCCTTGAAGCGCAGGGCAGCTCCCGCTCGCTGCGCCGCTTACTGCTGACAGGCTCGGGCGGTCCGTTCAGAGGCAAGGCTCGCTCCGAGCTTGAGGACGTTACGCCCGAGCAGGCACTTGCGCATCCCAACTGGAGCATGGGCGCAAAAATCAGCGTGGACAGCGCCACAATGATGAACAAGGGGCTTGAATTTATCGAGGCGATGCACCTTTTCGGCGTTTCTCCCGATGAGATCAAGGTGCTTATTCACCCGCAGAGCATCGTTCATTCAATGGTTGAGTTTATCGACGGCAGCGTTATTGCCCAGCTCGGCGTTGCCGATATGCGCCTGCCTATCCAGCACGCGCTTTGCTACCCCGAAAGACGCGACGGCGGTATTCCCGCTCCGGATTTTGCCGGTCTCGGCGAATTGAGCTTTTCAGAGCCTGATTTTGACAAGGTTCCCTGTCTCGCCCTCGCTATGGACTGTGCAAGGCGCGGCGGCACGGCGGCGGCGGTAATGAGCGCTGCCAACGAAGCTGCCGTGGCGCTGTTTTTGGCAAAAAAGCTTTCCTTTAACGGAATTTACGACATTGTCGCCCAAGCGGTGGAGGCGCTTTCGTCGGACGGCACGCCAAGCCTTTCCGAGCTGCAAAACGCCGATAAATCGGCACGCTCCTTCGTTAACGAGAGATATCCGAGAAAGATTTAACAGAATATTACCAAAATATCTGCCTTTGGCGCATATAATACCCTTGAACGCTTTTCCGTTCAAATTCCAAACAAGAGGTTTGTCTATGTATATAATTCTCGGAATTCTGATTTTCGGCATCCTTATCGCCACGCATGAGCTTGGTCACTTCACCGTTGCCAAGCTCTTTAAAGTAAAGGTGAGCGAATTTGCAATCGGTATGGGTCCGGCAATCATAAAAAAGCAAAAGGGCGAAACGCTCTATGCCTGGCGTGCCGTACCTATAGGCGGCTACTGCGCGATGGAGGAGGACGAGGAGTCGGACGACCCGCGCGCTTTTACAAACCAAGTCTGGTGGAAGCGGATGCTCATTTTGATCGCCGGCGCCGCCATGAACTTTATCTTCGGCTTCATAGTGCTTATGTTCCTCGTTCCCGGCTCTGCCAGCTTTTCCGCTCCCGTGCTGTCGGGCTTTGAAGCCGGCTGCCCCTATGAGGGCGAGCAGGGGCTTATGGTGGGCGACGAGTTTTACGAGATTGACGGACACCGCATTTATTTCACCTCCAACATCAGCTTCTTTCTAAACCGTTCGGAGGACACGCGCTATGACCTTATCCTCCTGCGCAACGGCGAAAAGCTTGAGCTTAAGGACTTTGACCTTTCACCCGTTGAATATGAGCTTGACGGTCAAACCGTTACAAAGCTCGGTATATATATGGGCGGCGCAGAGGAAACCGGCTTCGGAACAGTCCTTAGCCGCGCGTGGGACGCCTCAAAGGACTTTACCCGCCTTGTATGGCTCGGTCTGTCTGACCTTCTGACAGGCGCTGTAGGACTAAAAGAGCTTTCCGGTCCCGTGGGTATCGTTGAAATAATCAACGACGTCGGCGAATCCGCGGCCACAACCACGGGCGCGATGATGGGCATCGCCTATCTTGCCGCCTTTATCGCCATAAACCTAGCAGTTATGAATATGCTCCCCATCCCCGCGCTTGACGGCGGCAGGGTTCTGTTTCTGTTAGTCACCGCAGCCTACGAGGGGCTTACACGGCGCAGGCTAAACCCCAAATACGAGGGCTATGTTCACACGGCAGGCTTCGTTTTGCTGCTGGGGCTGATGGCAATCGTTATGCTCAATGATATCTACAAGCTGTTCAAATGACAAATACGCGGACGCATTAAAACTGCGTCCGCGTGAGTTTGACTAAAGGAGTAATCCATGATACGGCAGAAAAGCAAAAAAATCTCCGTCGGCGGTGTGGAGCTTGGCGGCGGCGCGCCGATTTCGGTGCAGTCGATGTGCAACACCAAAACAGACGATATAGAAGCCACCCTTGCGCAGATAAAAGCGCTTGCCGACGCCGGCTGTGACATCGTGCGCCTTGCCGTGCCGGATGAAAAGGCGGCAAAGGCTCTTCCCGCTATCCGCCGCGCGACCAACACTCCGCTGGTGGCGGATATTCATTTTGATTACAGGCTGGCGCTGGCGGCGGCAGACGCGGGCTTTGACAAAATCCGCATCAACCCCGGCAACATCGGCTCCGAGGATAAGGTAAGGCTAGTTGCCGACGCCTGCCGCGCAAACGGTATCCCCATCCGCATTGGCGTAAACAGCGGCAGCGTTGAAAAGGCTCTGCTTGAAAAATACGGACCGACGCCCCGCGCGCTGGTCGAAAGCGCTCTGGGACACGTTCGCCTGTTAGAGCGTGTCGGCTTTGACGATATCTGCATCTCCGTAAAATCCTCCTCCGTTCCCTACACGGTGGAGGCATACCGCCTGCTCGCCGAGCATACGGACTATCCGCTGCATCTGGGCGTTACCGAAAGCGGCAGCGAGTATATGGGCGTGATAAAATCCTCCGTCGGCATCGGCTCTCTGCTGCTTGACGGCATAGGCGATACGCTGCGCGTTTCATTGACCGCGGATCCGATTTCCGAGGTTCGCGCGGGCATTGCAATACTAAAGGCGGCAGGACTGCGGCAAGACGGTGTTAACATCATCTCCTGCCCCACCTGCGGGCGCACCTGCATTGACCTTATCGGCACTGCCCGACGCGTTGAGGAGCTGCTCTCCGATATTAAGCAGCCCATCACGGTCGCCGTTATGGGCTGTGCCGTAAACGGACCGGGCGAAGCCAAGCACGCCGATTACGGTCTTGCCGGAGGCAGGGGCGAGGGCATTATCTTCAAAAAAGGTGAGCTGGTTAAAAAAGTACCCGAGGACAGGCTCGCCGACGAGCTTTGCGCGCTGGTGCGAAGCGGGCTTTAGCAAAGCGGCTCAAAATTCATGGAGGAAAGCAATACATATGAGTGAAGAAACGAAAACCCCGTTTTTGGATATGTTCCCCTTTTGCGCGGAGCTGGGCGATCTGTGCGGCGGGCTTAAAAGCGCCGCCGTAGTCTCGGCGACCGTAAGCCGCGAAAGGCTGACAATGACCATAGAAGCGCAGTTTGCCCGCGCTCCCGCTCCCGCGGAAAAGCACACACTGGAAGGTCGTATCGCCGCTCATTACGGTTTATCCTCCGTTACGCTTAATTCGCTGACCGCCTATACTCTGACCAAAAGCAATCCTGCAAAGCCCTCCCCGGCAAGCTCGGAGGCGGGGACTAAGAAAGCCTCCGGCAGTGCCGCTCCCGGCAAGGTTATTTTCGGTCGTGCCATCAAAGGCGAGAGTGTGCCGATGGACACTCTTAACCTTGAGTCCGGCAACGTGGTCGTGCAGGGAAAAATCTTCTTTTCTGAAAACCGTGTCATAGAAAAGCGAAAGGGCTGGGTGCTGTGCTTTGATATGACCGATAATACAAGCTCAATCCGCGTATCGAAATACTTTAAGGAGGGCGACGACCGCGGCGAGCTGGAAGCTCTCAAGCCCGGTGACTATGTTATAGTCTCAGGCTATGTCGGCTACAACCGCTACGACGAGGACATAGCCTTAGAGCCGCGCTCCGTTGTTCTGGGCAAAGCGCCCAAACGCACGGACACGGCGGAGGAAAAACGCGTTGAGCTGCATCTGCATACAAAGTTTTCGACCCTAGACGCACTTACCGACCCGACGGAGGCTGTTAAGCGCGCCGCTTCATGGGGGCATCCCGCCCTAGCCATAACAGACCACGGCGTAGCTCAGGCGTTTCCCGAAATGTGGAACGCAGCGAAAAAGGTGAATTCCTCCCGCAAGGAGGACGAGCCTAAGTTTAAGGTCATATTCGGCGTTGAGGGCTATTACATCAACGACGTTGACGACAAGCTCGCCGTTTACGGCGATATAAAAGACGGCGCGCTTTCCGAGGATTTTGTCGCCTTCGATATCGAGACTACGGGGCTTGACACCAAAAACGACCGCATCACGGAAATAGGCGCGGTGCGCTTTTCGGGCGGCAAGCCGCAGGAGCATTTTCAAACCTTTGTTGACCCCCACCGCCCCCTCACGCGCGAGATAATTGAGCTTACCGGCATAAGTGACCGTGACCTTGCCGGAGCGCCTGAGGAGGAGGACGCTTTGCGCCGCTTCATGGACTTTTGCGGCGAGCTTCCGCTGGTGGCGCATAACGCGGAGTTTGACCTCGGCTTTATGACCGCCTGCGCAAGGCGGCACGGCATAGACTTCGCTCCCGTTTATATGGACACTCTCGTGCTATCGCAAAGCCTTTTGCCCGATCTCAAGCGCTTTAAGCTTGATATCGTCTCCGCTCGTCTTGGTCTGCCGGAGTTTAACCACCATCGCGCCGATGACGACGCATACGCCTGCGGGCGTATCATGGCGCGGCTTGTGGAAATGCTTTCCGAGCGCGGAATTACAAAGCGCTCGGAGCTTGAAGGCTTCACACGGGCAGAGCGCAACGCACATCCGCGGAGCACCCGCACCCGCCACATCATTCTTCTGGCGCGCAATAAAAAGGGACTGAAAAACCTTTACGAAATTGTGTCCAAATCACATCTTGAGCATTTCAAGAAAAACCCCATTATCCCCAAAAGCCTGCTGCTGCAATACAGGGAGGGCATCATCGTAGGCTCTGCCTGCGAGGCGGGCGAGATTTTTGACGCCGTTGCCCGGCATAAGAGCGACGAGGAGATAACCCGCCTGGCGCAGCTTTACGACTATCTTGAGATACAGCCCATCTGCAACAATATGTTCATGCTGGAAAACGGCATGGCAAAGGACGAGGAGGAGCTGCGCGGCTTTAACCGCCGTATTGTTGAGCTGGGTGAAAAGCTCTCAAAGCCAGTCGTCGCCACGGGCGATGTTCACTTCCTTGACCCTGAGGACGAGATCTACCGCCACATATTGCTGGCAGGGCGCAAATTTCAAGATGCCGACAGGTCTCTGCCGATATACTTTAAAACCACCGACGAAATGCTTGAGGAGTTTTCATATCTGGGCGAGGAAAAATGCCGCGAGGTGGTCATCACAAACACTGTTGCCATCGCCGATATGTGCGAGGATATAGAGCTATTGCCCAAAGACCTTTACGCGCCCAAAATCGAAAACTCCGCGGAGGATCTTAAAAGCCTCGTCTATGGCAAAATGCACGACCTATACGGCGACAATCCGCCGGAGCTTGTCAGCTCCCGCGTTGAAACCGAGCTGGGAGACATCCTCAACCGACACTACGACGTTATATATATGTCCGCGCAAAAGCTGGTTGCAAACTCGCTTGCGGCGGGCTATCTGGTCGGCTCTCGCGGCAGCGTCGGCTCGTCTCTGGTCGCTTTCATGTCCGGCATCACGGAGGTAAACTCCCTGCCCGCGCACTACCGCTGCCCCAAGTGCAAATACACGGATTTCTCACACAAGGAGGAATACGGCTGCGGCGCGGATATGCCCGACGCTTTTTGTCCTGTCTGCGGAGAGAAGCTTGCAAAGGACGGCTTTGACATACCCTTTGAGACCTTTCTCGGCTTCGGCGGCGACAAGGTGCCTGATATCGACCTTAACTTCTCCGGCGAATATCAGGCGCAGGCACATAAATATACCGAAACGCTTTTCGGACGCGACCATGTTTTCAAGGCGGGCACCGTTGGCACCCTCGCGGAGAAAACCGCCTTCGGCTATGTTAAAAACTACCTTAACGAGCGCGGCATCAAGGTTACAAAGGCGGAGGAAAACCGTCTTTCGCAGGGCTGCGTCGGCGTTAAGCGCACAACAGGTCAGCACCCCGGCGGTCTTGTTATTATCCCGCAGGATATGGACGTTACCGATTTTTGTCCCGTTCAGCATCCCGCCGACGACCCTGAAAGCGATATCATCACCACTCACTTTGAGTATCACAGCATGGAGGCTAATCTACTCAAGCTAGATGAGCTGGGTCACGACGACCCTACAATGATCCGTATGCTTGAGGACGCAACGGGCGAGGACGCGAAGAAGATTCCCCTTGACGACCCGGATACTATGAGCATTTTCAAATCCC
>SAMEA3663207__coassemble_309_pt1 | contig 16516 bp, 16 predicted proteins | sample SAMEA3663207__metabat2_high_PE_010 | metagenome-assembled genome bin SAMEA3663207 (sample SAMEA3663207) | pig gut metagenome | biome: pig gut; feature: pig-associated habitat; material: faeces | place: China | collected 2013 | reverse complement strand
CGGCAGCGCAGCCGATGCCCACAGCGCAGCCGATGCCCACAGCGCAGCCGATGCCGCAGCCTGCTCCCGCGCCGACAGCGCCGCCGGCTCCGCCGCAGTATCCGCCGATGCCGCCGCAGTACCAGCAGCCGTATATGGATCCTGCCGCCATGAAGCCGGGTATGTACCCGTCTGCGCAGATGCCTTACCCGCAGCCGTATATGCAGCAGCCGTATATGCAGCAGCCGCCTTACCCGCCCTATCCGCAGTATCCAGACCAGCCGCAGGGTATCCGCTACCCCGCGCCGACAGTCAGCGTAAGGCAGGCGGATTTCCCCGAATTTACAAGCAAAGGCTCGAACGCATCGATACCCTACAGCTCAAATATGAATATGCTGATGGGCGTTCAGCTTGATGTTTCCGTTGTTGTGGGACGTGCTAAGCAGAAAATCAAAGATGTGCTTGACTTCGGTCAAGGCTCGGTAATAGAGCTTGATAAGCAGACCGGCTCGCCTGCCGAGGTTGTAGTCAATGGGCAGCTTCTCGCCTATGGCGACGTGGTTGTTGTTGGAGATAATTTTGGTATAAGAATAACTGAAATAGTTGGAACAAAGGAATTGCTTGATTCACTGGAAAACAAAAAGTAGTTTTAGGAGGAAGCTTAGAAATGTATAAAATAATGGTCGTAGACGATGCAGGTTTTATGAGGAAAATGGTTCAGACCCACCTTACAAAGGCAGGCTATTCCGACTTTGTTGAGGGTGAGGACGGACAGAAGGCTGTTGAGCTTTACAAAGAACTCAAGCCCGACCTTGTCATTATGGATATCACCATGCCCAACATGGACGGCATTGAGGCACTGCGCAATATCAAGGCGTTTGATGCCGATGCAAAGGTCGTTATGTGTTCCGCTATGGGACAAGAGGCAATGGTCATGGAGGCAATAAAGCTTGGCGCGCTTGACTTTATCGTTAAGCCTTTCAAGGCTGACCGCATCATTCAGACCGTCAACAAGGTCCTGCCTCTTTAAGCCTGATCACCAAACCGAAGGAGGTCGGCTCTGATGCCAAACACCACCGGAGAGATAATTTCAATAATCGGCACGCTGCTGCTTATGGTTGCGGTGTTTGTCGGTGCTTACTACGTTACCAGACTTGTCGGCAAGCGCTATAACGTTCCGACGGGCGGCGCGAAGCGGGTTTTTGTGCTTGAGAGCACACCGGTGGGGAAAGACAGCGCACTTATGGTCGTAAAAGCTGGGGAGAAGATATTTCTCGTCGGCTCAACGTCTCACGGAATAAACCTTATCAGCGAGCTAGACCCCGAAAGCTTTCCATACGAGCCGACAGAGCAGCCCAAAAACAGCTTTCGCTCTGTTTTCAGAAATACGCTCATTATGAAAAACGGCAGACCCGGCGAAGGAGAAGATAACTAATGCTGCCACAAAAAGCTGCGGCAGCCTCCGAAAAGGAGCTAAAGCCGCAAAAAGTAAATAGGTGGCTGAAGCTCCTGTCGATGTGCTCTATGCTGCTTGTGCTCTGCATTGCCCTTTGCGGCAGCGCACAGGCGGAAACACTCGATATCACCATCGACACCGCCGGTGAGGGCGGCACAATGGATAGCCTGCGACTGCTGTTCATCTTTGCGCTTATAGCCTTAGCTCCCTCGCTGCTGATAATGATGACGAGCTTCACCCGCATCGTCATTGTGTTCTCGTTTTTGCGAAACGCCTTGGGTCTTCAGCAGACACCGCCAAATCAGGTGCTTATAGGGCTTGCCCTGTTTCTGACTTTCTTCATCATGCACCCGGTATTCACGGAGATGAACGAAACGGCGATAGAGCCACTGTCAGACGGGCTCATCGAGCAGGAGGAGGCTTTGGAGCTTGTGCAGCTTCCGCTCAAGGAGTTTATGCTCAAGCAGACCAAGACCGCAGACCTTAACCTCTTTTTATCGCTCAAGAATGAGGGAGCCGCGCTCGAGGAGATCAATCCCGACGAACTGCTGGGCCTGGGACTTGAGGTGATTGTACCCGCCTTTATCACCAGCGAGCTTAAAAGGGCTTTCGTTATCGGCTTTTTGCTGTTTTTGCCCTTTATGGTCATTGATATGATCGTTGCAAGCACGCTTATGTCGATGGGTATGGTCATGCTGCCGCCGTCGATGATTTCGCTGCCGTTTAAGCTTATGCTTTTCGTCGTTGTGGATGGCTGGTCGCTCATTATGGAGATGCTGATTACAAGCTTCTATTAGCCTAACGGATACATACAGGAGTATTTCATATGTCGCAGGGAGATGTTCTTTCAATATTCAAGGACGCCGTATGGCTGATATTAAAGCTGGCAGCGCCTATGCTCATAGTCAGTATCGTTTTGGGATTGATAATCGCCATATTCCAGGCGGCTACCCAGATACACGAGCAAACGCTGACCTTTGTGCCCAAAATTGTCGCAATTGCTTTGATTTTGGTCATTGCCGGCTCTTGGATGCTAACTAGTATGTCGGATTTCTTTGAGGCTATAATGAGTCTAATATCGGGGCTGTAAGCCTATGACGCTCAACTTTTCACTCGACGCGATAAATATGTTCGCGCTGACTTTCTGCCGCATCGGCGGCATGATATTGTTCAACCCTCTTTTAAGCCGAAAGAACATCCCAACGCAGTTTCGTCTGGCGCTCGTCCTTGCGCTCACCGTAACGATAGCGCCGGGGCTGACGCTTGACCCCATAGAGCAGCTTGAGGGCTTTGCGCTGTTTTGGGCGATGGTAAAGGAGCTTTTCGCGGGGCTTTGCTTCGGTATGCTCTTTGAGATCTACTACTATATGCTCTTTGTCGCGGGCGATGTAATTGACACGGGCTTCGGTCTTTCCATGGCGAAGGCATTCGACCCCGCCACAAATATCCAGCTTTCCATGTCGGGAAACTTTTTTCAGTTGCTTTTCATTATCTACTTTTTTGTTTGTGACTGCCACCTCTTGTTCATAAAGCTTATCGACTCCACCTTTGACCTTGTCGGGCTGGGGGCTATGAGCTTCGGAGCGGATGTGGGCAGCTTCCTTTGCACACAATTTGTCTATTCCTTTGGGCTCATCATGCACCTGGCTCTCCCTTTCATTGCGGCGTCCTTCGTTCTGGAGATCGCCATGGGTGTTTTGATGAAGCTCATTTCACAAATAAACGTGTTTTCCATCCACTTCCAGTTCAAAATCGTTCTGGGTCTGGGACTGCTGTTTTTATTTGCAGTTCCGATAACCAACTTTATGCAGTCATACATCAGCGAGCTTTTCGTTCAGATGCAAACCATGCTGAGAGCCATTATGCCGCAATAATGCCTCTCCCGCCGCCTTATAAGGGGGGATAGCGTGCCTGGCGAAAAAACCGAGAAAGCGACACCAAAACGGAAGCAAGACGAACGAAAGAAAGGTAACGTATTCCTAAGTCAAGAGGTCGTAACCGTTTTTACGCTTCTGGCGGTGTTCTATCTCCTTAAAATGCTGATGCCCTTTATCCTCTCAACGCTTGAGGGCAGCATCGGGCATTATGCGGAGCTTGGCGCTCGCGTCAGCACCATAACGTATGACTCTCTAAGAGACTACCTTATTGACTGCGTAATAGTCTTTGCAAAAACAGCGGTTTTGCCGCTTCTTGTCTGCTGCATTGTTGCAACGCTTGCAACAATGGCTCAGACTAAGCTTTTGGTTTCGCCAAAGGCGTTCAAATTCAAGGCTGAGCGCATCAACCCCTTGCAGGGCTTTAAGAAAATGTTCTCCATGCGCAGCGTTGTTGAGCTGCTCAAATCCCTGCTTAAAATCGTTATCCTCATATATGTCGTCTACTCCGTCATAAAAAGCGAGGTTTTCACTATCCCGCGTATGATGGATATGGAATTTCTCGGCGCGATGAGCAGGGTGGGCGACATCATCATGGAGATCGTTCTTAAAGCGGGCGTGATTTTCGTCTTTCTTGCCGCGGCAGACTATATGTACCAGTGGTATGAATACGAAAAGAACCTGCGGATGTCCAAGCAGGAGATCAAGGACGAATACAAGCAGACGGAGGGAGATCCGCAAATCAAGGGTCGTCTGCGCAGCATTCAGCAGCAGCGTGCCAGAGCGCGCATGATGCAGGCGGTTCCCGAGGCGGACGTGGTCATCCGAAACCCGACCCATTTTGCCATCGCCATAAAGTACGACCCGGAGAAAAACCGCGCACCTGTGGTAGTCGCAAAGGGTATGGACAGTCTTGCTTTGCGCATCATTGCGGTGGCGGAGGAAAACGGAGTTTACATCACCGAAAACAGACCGCTTGCCAGAGCGCTGTATGAGTCGGTGGAGCTAAACGCCGAAATACCCGAGAAGTTCTATAAGGCGATAGCGGAGGTATTGGCTTTCGTTTACAGCCTCAGGAAAAAGGAATTGAGCTAGGATGAACTTAAACTTTCTGAAAAACTCAGTTGCAATGTTCATAGTTATCATCATTGCGCTGCTGATAGTTCCGCTGCCTACCTGGCTGCTGGACTTTATGTTCATTCTCAACCTTGCTCTTTCTCTGGTCATTCTTCTTTTGACCATGTATATAAAGGAAGCTCTGGACTTCTCGATTTTCCCATCAATTCTTCTTTTAACAACGCTTTTGCGGCTGGGACTCAATGTTTCCTCCACGCGCTCCATCCTTACCAACAACGGCTATGCCGGCGAGGTCGTTAAAACCTTTGGCGAATATGTCATACGCGGCGATGTCGTTGTCGGTCTGGTCATCTTCATAATCATCGTTTTGGTGCAGTTTATCGTTATCACCAAGGGCGCTGAGCGTGTTGCGGAGGTCTCCGCGAGATTTACTTTGGACGCTATGCCCGGTAAGCAGATGGCGATTGACGCAGACCTCAGCTCCGGCATCATCGACGAGCAGGAGGCGAAGCTCCGCCGCGAAAAAATTCAGCGCGAGGCTGATTTTTTCGGCAGCATGGACGGTGCTTCCAAGTTCGTTAAGGGCGATGCCATCATCTCAATAGTCATTACTCTCATCAACCTGATCGGCGGTCTTGTTGTCGGTCTTATGGGCGGCGGGGATTTTAGCTCCGTTGTCTCGACCTATTCCTCGGCGACCGTCGGTGATGGTCTTATGAGCCAGATACCCGCGCTGCTTATCTCCATTGCCACCGGCATGATAGTAACGCGCTCTGCCTCTAAATCCAATCTCAACGCCGAGGTCATCGCTCAGTTCAGCTCGCAGCCGCGCGTGCTCATCATTGCCGCCTGCGTTTTGCCGATGCTTATGTTCATCGGCTTCCCCCCGATTCAGGTGCTTATACTGTCAGCTATGCTGCTCACGCTGGGGCTTACTCTCAACCGTAAGACCAAAGCAGCGCTTGCGCTGGCGGCCGCCGAAGAAATTCCGCAGCCGATTGAGGAAATCACCAGCGAGGTCAGCTACTACAAAAACCTCGATAATGTCTATGGTCTGCTCAATGTTGACGCCATCGGCATCGAGGTCGGATACAGTCTGCTGCCCTTGGTGGATGAAAAGAGCGGAGGCAACTTCCTTGACCGTATCGTTATGCTGAGAAAGCAGTTTGCAGACGAGATGGGCATGGTAATACCCTCTATCCGCCTAAAAGACAGCAGCAAGCTTAACCCCAACCAGTATGAAATACTACTGCGCGGCGAGTCTATCGCAGTTGGCGAGGTGCTTGTTGACCATTATCTCGGATTAGCGCCGGAGGGACTCGCGCCGGAGAACACGGTTGACGGCATTGAAACCATCGAGCCTGCCTTCGGAATGCCCGCGGTATGGATAAGCGACGACAAGAAGCTTCGCGCGGAGATGGCGGGATACACTCTCATAGACCCGACATCGGTTATCATCACTCACCTGTCGGAGCTTATTAACCGCCACGCCTACGAGCTTCTCAGCAGGCAGGAGATCAAGAATATTCTGGAAAACCTCAAAAAGAACAACCCAAGCATCGTGGAGGAAACCGTTCCCACTATCGTTTCCATCGGCGAGCTTCAGCATGTACTTAAAAACCTGCTGCGCGAGGGTGTTCCCATTATCGACATGGAGATCATCCTCGAGACCCTGTCGGACTATGCTCCCACGGTCAAGGACAGCGATATGCTGACAGAGTATGTCCGCCAGTCGCTAAAGCGCACTATTTCTCGCCGCTTCTCAAGCGCGGGTCAGATGAAGGTGCTCACGCTTGACACGGGCATTGAGGACGCTATAATCAAGAATATCAAGAGAATGGAGGGCGGAGCTTATCTGACCCTCGAGCCGGATATGATCCAAAAGATTGTAACAGCTACCAAGACTCAGCTTGACAAGGTGAGAAAGCTCGTTTCTGAGCCTATCATCCTCACCTCTCCCGTGGTCAGGATCTATTACAAAAAGCTGCTTGACCAGTTCTATCCAAACATTAATGTTCTCTCCTTCAACGACTTGGATTCGTCCGTGCAGGTGCAATCATTGGGAGTGATAAAAATTGGGTAATGCTGCGGTGACAGGAGGATAAGATGCCGGGAAACGTCAACAACCCAATAAAAGATATAAAGCTTGATGACCCGGAGCAGACCATGCGCGAATTCAAGGCGAGCGGAGATGTGGAGCTTCGCAACCGGCTCGTCATGCACTATCTTCCTTATATAAACACTGCGATATACAGTATGCGCTCGATACTGCTATCCAACATCCCCTTTGAGGACTTCTTCAATCAAGGCGTGCTGGCTCTGATTGACTGCATCGAGCGCTACGACCCCTATCGCGGTGCAAGCTTTGATACATACAGCTACCTTGGCATACGCGGCGCTATCCTCAAATATGCGCGCAAGCAGAATTGGCTGCCGAACCGTGTGTGGGAGGGGCGAAAGCGCATTACTCAAGGGCGCGCGGAGCTTCAGCAGCAGCTAATGCGTGAGCCGACAAGCACGGAGCTGGCGCAGTATCTTGACATGAGCGAGGAGCAGCTCTCCGGTCTTGAGGGCGAGATCTCGGTTTTGGACACAGTATCCTTTGAGGAACTGCTGGAGACAACATTCAACGGTATTTTAGATAACGTCGGACTCATCTCCGATACCGACGTTTCGGAAAACCTATTAAAAGAGGAGCTTGCGCAGGCGCTCGCCTCGGCGATCGACGCTTTGCCGCCCAAGCAAAAGCAGGTTATCTCTCTGTATTACTACGAAAACCTGAACCTGCGTGAAATCGGCGAGGTTTTGGGCGTTTCCCAGCAGAGGGTGTCGCAGATAAGAACAAAAGCGATTGAGAGCCTTTCCGAGGCGATGAAACAGTTCAGTTACGAAGGCAGATAGGAATAAGGCAGGCAGAGAACGAGGTGAAAAAATGCTTTCCGGATACTATACCATTGCGTCTGGCATACTTGCCAACCAGAGAAACATTGATACCATAGGCAACAACCTTGTCAATATCCAAACTCCCGGCTACAGGGGCGAGCGGGTGATAAACTCCTCCTTTGAGATGGAGCTTATGACACGCCGCGAATCAACAGGCAACGAAGTGCTGGGAGACGGCATCGGTCATGTGGCAGCCATCGTTGACGAATCAGTAACGATGTTTGGCGGCGGTTTGCTTCAGGATACGGGGCGAGCGCTGGACGTGGCGCTCAACGGCGACGGCTTTTTCAATGTTGCCGCGGCGGACGGCACGACCTACCTCACCCGTTCGGGAAGCTTTGATCTTGACGAGGAGGGCTACCTCCTCCTGCCGGGCTACGGACGTGTGCTAGGCGAAAACGGTGAGCTGCAAATAAACCGCTCCGACGTTGAGTTTTTGAGCGACGGCACGATCATAAGCGCCGACGGCGAGGAGCTGGGAAGGCTTCTTATCACCGCCCCGCAGGATTACGCTGGGCTGATCCGCAATGCAAACGGTATGTTCACCTCGGAGGAACAGCTTGGCGCGGCGCAAAATGTTGAGGTGCTTTCAAAGCGCCTTGAGCTTTCCAATATAAACATGAATCAGGAGATGACAAATCTGCTTGACGCGCAGCGGGCGTTTCAAAGCTGCAGCAGCGCGCTTCAGATCGTAGACTCCCTAAACCGCAAGGCGGCAACGCAAATCGCGTCGCTTTAAGCTAAGGAGGCTGATGCTCTATGAAACCTGCATTCTACACGGGCGCGTCGGGACTTATTGCCTTTCAAAGCCGCTTGGATGTTGTAGGCAACAACATCGCAAACAGCAACACCATAGCATATAAGCCCACGACAACCTCTTTTAACGACCTTTTGTACACGGAAATGTATGTCAATACGCAAAACGACCCGCTCTCGGGACACGGCGTTAAAATAATCGGCACCGGCATTGACGCCGAGCAGAGCAACCTGCGCGAGGGACAGAGCACTCTTGACCTTGCAATTATCGGAAATGGTTGGTTTTGTGTTGAAAATGGCGAAAAAAGGTTGTATACTAGGGATGGTAGCTTCGGAATAAGTCTTGACGGCGAGCAGGCGTACCTCGTAAACCAGAGCGGATACTTCGTTTTGGACGCAAACGGCGAGCGCATCAGCACCCGTGTGCGGCAGGGGGCAAGCATCGACAACGACGAGCTTACACAGCGCGTTGGAGTATTCGGCTTTGACTACCCGGAGGCACTTACGCCCGTGTCGGGCAATCTCTATTCCGAAAACGAACTGACCGGCGAGGCTACTGTCCTCACAGAGGGGCAATACGAGCTTGCACAGGGATATCTTGAGCAGTCCGGCGTCTCCATGGCGGATGAGATGGTCAATCTCATTGCTGCCCAGCGCGCCTATCAGCTTAGTGCGAGAGTTGTGCAAACAGCCGACGAGCTTGAGCAAACGATTAATTCTCTTAGAGCATAATCCCTCAGCATTCTTTATTTGATTAAACGCTACCGCACGCAAAGCGGCAACTGGAGGTAAGCATGGCACTTAACAACTACAATGAGCTAAACGAAATGCAGCTTGACGCGCTCAGAGAGATTGGCAACATCGGTTCGGGCAACGCTGCCACCGCACTTTCCTCTATGCTCGAGCGTTCCGTAAATATAGCGGTTCCGACTATAAAGGTTCTCGACTATAACGCTGTTGTTGAAACACTCGGCGGACCGGAGCAGCTACTCGTGGGCATCTTGTTCGGCATCAGCGGCGACGTTACTGGCATGATAATGTTCCTGCTCCACAAGGAATTTGCGCACATGGTTTTAGACTCCCTTGTCGGGTCGGAGTTTGACGGCTACACAGAGCTTGACGAAATGGATCAAAGCACTATTCAGGAGGTCGGAAACATCATGGCGGCGTCCTATGTAAACGCGATGGCGGCGCTGACAGGTCTAACGATAGATATTTCCGTTCCCAACATGAACGTGGATATGGCGGGCGCTCTGCTTAGCGTTCCCGCAATCTACTATGCAAACATAAGCGACAAAATCATTCTCATAGAGGATGAGTTTGACCACGATAGAGAAGGCGCTGCAAGTCATATTCTTCTTATTCCGGAGGTCGAGGGTCTCCAAAAAATTATGGACAGTTTGGGGCTGGGTTCATGAGCAATCAAATAGTTGTCGGAATCTCAGACCTGAACATAGCCATGAATGGCGACGTTTTGGTTACTTATGCGCTTGGCTCCTGCGTTGGCATATGCCTATATGACCCGGTATCGAAAATCGCGGGACTGTCGCATATTATGCTGCCGACAATAAATGACTTTAAAGACTCCAACCCGCAGAAGGAAAAATTTGCAGACTCCGCTATTGAAGTTCTACTTAACAAAATGGCAGCGGCGGGAGCTCTTAAAATACGCATCAGAGCAAAAATAGCGGGCGGTGCGCAGATGTTCGCTCCGCAAAACAATACCAACCTTGCAGGCATAGGCGAGCGAAATGTACAAGCAGTCAAAAACGAACTGGCAAGGCTGAGAATACCGATAGTTGCGCAGGACACCGGCAAGGATTACGGACGCACCCTGTACCTCAACTCCGAGGACGGAGTTATGAAAATAAAATCCGTGAATAAGGGCGAATGGGTTTTTTAAATCTCTTTCGGTAAACTTGGAAAAACCCGGCAGCCTTTGATACATAGTCTGATTGGTTTGAGTTCGGAGTTATTTAAAAGAAAGGGACGATTGTATATGAATAATCCAAAGCAGTCGGAAATACTTCTCGAGTCTGGAATTAACGAATTGGAGATAATGGAGTTTACCATAGGTGACGAGCTGTTTGGTATCAATGTCGCCAAGGTTCGAGAGATCATGATGGTCGAACCGGTTAAGCCAATGCAGAAATCCAATGAGTATGTTGAGGGTATCTTCAAGCCCCGTGACAAGGTGCTCACGGTCATCAATCTCAGCGCATATCTGGGATTGGGTAAATCTGAAAAGCCCGAGCGTGACATCTATATAATTGCCGGATTCAATAACAATGAATATGCTTTCCATGTCCACACCGTTGTGGGCATTGACCGCATTTCCTGCACTCAAATGCGCAAGCCCGATCCTGTTATCTTCGGTGGCAAGGAGGGCGTTGCAACCGGTATCGTCGAGATTGACAAGAAGCTTATCACCATTCTTGACTTCGAGGCAATCATCGCTGAGATTTGCCCGGAAACCAGCATTCAGGTTGAGGATATCGATAAGCTCGATGACAAAAAGAGAAACTCCAAGCACATTCTTATAGCTGAGGACTCTTTGCTGCTCTCCAAGATGATAGTTGAGGCGCTGCATAAAGCCGGCTATGTTAATACCGTCAAGCTCGATAACGGTCAGGACGCGTGGAACTACCTTTGCGAGCTGCGCGACGGCGGCGATAGAATAGAAGAACATGTCAACTGCATCATTACCGACCTTGAAATGCCGCAGATGGATGGTCACCGTCTTACCAAGCTTGTAAAGAGCGACCCTGCCTTGAAGGGCATACCGCTTATTATATTCTCCTCCCTCATCAGCGCTGAGATGCGCATTAAGGGCAAGGAGCTTGGCGCGGATGAGCAGATAACAAAGCCCGAAATAGGCAAGCTTGTCAGCATCATCGACGAGTTGACATAAAAATAAAATAGACTTGCAAAGTCAGCCTCTGAAGCACAAAAGCCCCATCTTCCGATGGGGCTTTTGTGCATAGATATAAAAAAAGAGGGAGAATTATCTCCCTCTGGGGGGTCAAAAAGCTTACTGAGCAAGACCGTTCTCGTAAGCCTCGATCATCTTCTTGACCATCTGTCCGCCGATAGAGCCAGCCTGTTTGCTGGTCAGGTCGCCGTTGTAGCCCTGGGTGAGGTTTACGCCAACCTCGTTGGCTGCTTCCATCTTGAAGCGGTTCATAGCTTCACGAGCGTTGGGGTTAACCAGCTTGTTGCTGCTGTTGTTGCTTGCCATAATTCAAAACTCCTTCTCTATTTTGTTTGAACTTCCTTGACAGCTTTGCTGTCCGAATATATCTTTTCCTAGGCGCTTTTTCTTATGCGGAAATTACAGATGCAATTTTTGTTATTAATTTTTAATACGCTATGCAAAATAAATCAGAATAATAGCAAGCTTATCCCCATAATAATTACCAATCATTATTCTTGGGGGGAACAGGTATGGCTGAAAGCAGGATTTACGAGGACATTGCGCTTCGTACCGGCGGGGATATATATGTTGGTGTCGTAGGACCGGTTCGTACAGGCAAATCGACCTTTATAAAAAGGTTTATGGAAAATCTCATCATTCCGGGCATAGAAAACACCTATGTTCGTGAGCGTGCCAGAGACGAGCTGCCGCAGTCCGGCTCTGGGCGCAGCGTTATGACTGCTGAACCGAAGTTCGTGCCGGAGGACGCGGTAAGCGTGCGTATAGACGGCAACGCCGAGCTTTCGGTCAGGCTGGTAGATTGCGTGGGCTACATGGTTCCGGGCGCTGTTGGGGTAACAGAGGACGGCGCGGAGCGGCTCGTGGCAACGCCGTGGTTCGATCACGAGATAAGCTTCACAGCGGCGGCGGAGGAGGGAACACGCCGCGTTATACGCGACCACTCCACCATAGGACTTGTGATAACTACCGACGGCAGCGTATGCGGAATTCCGCGCGAGGATTATGTGCGCGCTGAGGAGCGCGTTATTGAGGAGCTTCGCGCCATCGGCAAGCCCTTTCTTGTGCTGCTAAACTGCGAAATGCCCTCTGCTCCCGCCTCCCGCGAGCTGGCGGAGGAGCTTTCCGAGAAATACGGCGTGCGTTGTATGTGCGTAAACTGCCTTTCGCTTACGCGGGAGGATATTGAGGGCGTGCTTTCGGAACTGCTGCGCGAGTTTTCCGTTGAGGAATACTCGGTGTATCTGCCCGAATGGGCGCGCGCTCTGCCGACGGAGCATGAGCTTAAAAAAAGACTGTTTGAGGAGCTTGCCGCAGCCAGCACGGAGCTTACAAGGCTCAGGCATTCCCAGCGGTTGACCCGGCGGCTGGAGGAGCTGGATTTTATCTCCGGCGCCGAGGTCTGCCAGATGCAGCCGGGCAAGGGAAGCTTCTGTATAAGAGCGGAGCTGCCTCGCGCACTCTATTATAAAACGCTGAGCGATGAGAGCGGGCTTGATATCCAAAGCGACGGAGACCTTATCGTTATGCTCCGTGAGCTTAGCTGTGTCAAATGCGAGTATGACCGCATTGCCCAGGCGCTGCACGATGTCAATGAAAAGGGTTATGGCGTGGTGCTGCCCACTCCCGATGAAATGGTGCTGCAAGAGCCGGAAATCGTCCGCGCGGGCGGACGCTACAAGGTGCTTCTGCGAGCCGGTGCGCCTGCTATACATATGCTGAAAACCGACGTTGAAACCGAGGTATCTCCCGCCGTTGGCGGCGAGAATGCCTCGCAGGAGATATTGAGCTTTCTGCTGCAAAGCTTCGAGGGCGATGCCGGCAAGCTATGGGAGTCTAACATTTTCGGCAAATCAATGTACGATATCGCCAGCGAAGGGCTTTCCGCAAAACTGCGGCGTATGCCGGAGGAGACGGCGCAAAAGCTTCGCGGGGCGATGCAGAGAATAATTAACGAGGGCAGCGGCGGACTTATCTGCATTATTTTGTAAAAATACCCTTACGCCGCAAGGCATTACAAGTATTATATGCAAACGGTATTAAAAAAGAGGCTGCTAAACAGTTTTTGTTCAGCAACCTCTTATATATTTTAAGTTTTTACAAGGTGAAAGTTCATTATTGCTCGTATTTACAGCTCATTTTGCGACATGATTTTTTCAGTAAATTCATGTCTCTTATTATAAAAAATATGCTGATTTGTTTTGCAATGCGGGAAATTCGGCTTATACAAGGGCAAAATACTAGGGATTGCATTTTCCGCAGGGTCTAAAGCCGGCATCCGTCGCCTGCGAGCGGCTGTCAAAATAAACGCGGTTTTTCTCCGCCGGCAGCGAGCCGCAGCTTGGCATATGGAAAATATAAGAATTTTTGTTGCCTATATATACCGCCTGCTCAACGGGCTTTACTGTCGGGTTGGTATCGGCGTTTTGATTTCGCCCGGTGGTGAAGCTGAGAAGCTTTCCGTCGCTTTTGCAGATAATAGTGCCCTGCATATCGGTGCGGAAAAGCTTAATGTCAGCATCACGCAGACGGCTCAGCACCGTTTCGGCAGGATGCCCATAGGCATTGTTTGCGCCGCAGGAGATAACGGCATAGTCAGGCTGTGCTTCGTATAACAGACGGTAGCTCGTCGAGCTGTCGCTGCCGTGATGACCGAGCTTGATAACGTCCGCCTTGACGGGACAGCCGAAGCCGAGCATATCGCTTTCGCTTTGCGCTTCCGCGTCACCCATCAGTAAAAATGAGCGCTCGCCGTGGTCTATGCGCAAAACGACGGAAAGGTCGTTCACCTCGGCATAATCAAAAAATAAAGGAGCGAGTATAGTGACCTTCGCGTCACCCAGAGCGTAGCTGCGACCGGCTTCCGGCGTGCTTATCGCGGCTCCCTGCTTATTGAGTGCTGCTTTGAAATTCTGAAAGGAGTCGCTGTCGTAATCCTTAACGGGGCAAAAGGCGGTATTTACAGCCGCGAAATTGAGTGCGCCGGCAAGACCGCCCACATGGTCCTCGTGAGGATGGGTGCAGAAGATATAATCCAGCGTTGTGATATTATGGCTTTTAAGATAGCTGTATATAAGACTGCTGTCAGCAGCATTGCCGCCGTCAACAAGCATGGCGTGCCCGCCACAGAGAGCGAGAATAGCGTCTGCCTGACCGACGTCGATGAAATGAACCTCAAGCTCGGAGAGCGTCGCTGCGTCGGCGCTGAAAGCTCCCTCACCGAGAAGCCTCCTTGCAAGCGCCTCATCTTTAATAGCGCCGGAGGCGCACAGGGAGGAAGCAAGCGTAATATCGCTGCCTTTAAGTGGCTGATAAAGCGCCGCGAGTGAGATCTCCGCAACGTCTTTTCGCGTAAAGGCGCTCTGCGCGTTGTATTGACCGTTTGTCAGCCCCAGCGTGTCCGACAGCTCCCAAGCTGCATCCCAGCGAAAATCGCTCTGAGAGCTGTAGCCAAGCGCTCTTAGCACAAAGGATATGTACTGCGTTGCAGAGGCGTTCTGACCTGAGCCGAAGGCGCTTTCGCTGATGCCGTAGCTAAGCCCCTTGGCGTAGGCGTAGCCAACATAAGGCTTTGCCCAGCCGGATACGTCGGTAAAGGGCGCGGCATTGCTGAATTCCTGCGCCTGCTCGTCAGCTCCCAGCAGGCGCACGAGCATAGCGACTGCCTCCTCGCGCGTGGGCGCGCGGTTAAGGTCAAATATAGGCTCGCCGTTTGCCGCAGTGCCTGTGCCGCGGAAAAGACCCAGAGAATAAAGTGTCTGCGCCGCGTCGTCAGCGGCAGCCGCCGGAGCTGTGCAGGAAATGAGCAGAGCGAATATCAGAAGCAGCAGGGAAATGGTTATTGTAAGCTTTTTCATGTTTTCCTCCTTTTTCTTTTGCTTACAAGATTATAATACCTCATTAAGCGGCATTTTGTCGAATACAGTTTTTAATTGCCAATTGATCGGAGATTAAATGGAATAAAATGTAAAAGAAGGGAGGGCTGCAAATTTAGCGGAACGAGTTTTATTGCAATTCGCAAGTGCTTATTTTTTATGTAAACTATTTTTCTGTTTGCGGAAAAAGGACGTATCAATTACAGGGTTTGCCAGATTTTGTCAAAAAAGCTCGAATTATTTGCGCCGCAAATGAAAATCAATGTTGAAAACTCGGTTTATAATGTTAATAACTTATAGGTTATTGAGTTGTTTTATTCTTTATGTAAATCTGATTATGCGTTTTATATCAGCAAAGAATTCAGACTGAAAGCCAAATGAAAATTTCATTCTTGCAAAACAAAAAAATAATTTGCAAAAACGGAAAATTTGTGTGGACATTTTGTAAACGCTGTGGTATTCTACCGCGTGAGGATTTTTTCGGAACAAATATGAAAGAAAAGAGAGGGGTATTTATGAAAAAGAACAAAGCAGTACTCGGAGATGCGGGTATTTACGATGCCCGCGAGCTTGGCTATCCCAGAATGCTTGTTTTGGGCTTCCAGCATTTGTTCGCCATGTTCGGCGCAACCGTTCTCGTTCCCGCGCTTACGGGTTTGAGTGTTTCCGCTACATTGTTGTTTGCAGGCCTAGGGACGCTGCTTTTCCATTTGCTTTCAAAAGGAAAGGTTCCGGCGTTTCTGGGTTCTTCTTTTGCCTTTTTGGCAGGTTATTGGGCAATCGCGCCCAACGGCGAGGCGGAGCTTCTGCCTTATGCCTGCTTTGGCGTTGCCTGTTCGGGCATCCTGTATGTTATCCTCTCCGCTCTGTTTAAGGCATTCGGCGCGCAGAAGGTTATGCGCTATTTCCCGCCCATCGTGACAGGTCCCGTCATCATCGCCATCGGTCTTACGCTCTCCTCCTCGGCAATCTCCAACTGCACAAACTGCTGGTGGATTGCGGTTCTGGCAATCGTAATTGTTGTTGTTGCCAACATCTGGGGCAAGGGCATGGCAAAAATCATTCCCATACTTCTCGGTGTTATCGGCTCTTACGGCGTCGCCGCCATTATCGGCGCTGTCTGGGGACAGCCCATTGAGATAGACGGCACTACCTACATCTGCGCTTTCGGCAATGAGAGCTTCAAAATCTTCACTCAGGGCGCTCTTGATAATCTCCGGCAGGCTGCTTGGGTTGGTATGCCCTTTGCGTGGAGCAACACCGTGTTTAATCTTTTCGGCAGCCAGATAGACAGCGGTCTGCTGATAAGCGCTGTTATCACCATTGTCCCTCTTGCTCTTGCAACCATGGTTGAGCATATCGGCGATATGTGCGCCATCTCCTCCACCTGCGAGCGCAACTACCTTGAAGACCCGGGGCTGCACCGCACTCTGCTCGGCGACGGTCTTGCAACAATGCTTGCATCCCTGTTTGGCGCACCCGCCAACACCACCTACGGTGAGAACACAGGTGTTCTGGCTCTTTCCAGAGTCTATGACCCCAGAGTAATCAGAATTGCGGCAGTCATCGCGGTTTTGTTCTCTTTCAGCCCCAAGTTTGCCGCTCTCGTCAGCCTTATGCCCGC
>SAMEA3663207__coassemble_303_pt1 | contig 16822 bp, 15 predicted proteins | sample SAMEA3663207__metabat2_high_PE_010 | metagenome-assembled genome bin SAMEA3663207 (sample SAMEA3663207) | pig gut metagenome | biome: pig gut; feature: pig-associated habitat; material: faeces | place: China | collected 2013 | reverse complement strand
GTGCTACTCAATATACTCCTTCCAGTCGAGCTTTGCCGACAACGGTCTGCTTTCAATAGCGACAGGCGTTAACAAGGAAACGGAGATGAAGACCCTTGCCCTTATCCGCGACGAGCTTAAGCGCTTCGCCGAGGACGGCGTTACGGCGGACGAGCTTTCCAGAGCCTGCGAGCAGGCAAAGTCCTCTCTTGTTATGGGGCTGGAGTCCACCTCCTCGCGTATGCTCAAAATGGGAAACTCCCTCGCCGCCACGGGCGAATGCCTTACCACCGACGAAATCATCAAGCGCTACGACGCCGTTAGCCGCGAGGAAATTCTCAGACTGGCGCAAGCCCGCATTGATTTTTCAAAGCTTTCCCTTTCCGCACTGGGAAAGACAGAGGGCGCGGAGGAATATCTCAAGGCACTGGGGCTATAATATGCAAAAAGCGGCGGAAAAGCCCCCGCCGGGGGAATTTTCCGCGGCAGGACTCTCCCCGCGGGGAGGCTTGCGCAAAAATGCGCGCACTGCTATAATCATAACCAAACCGCCCTTGGGCGGCACATGAAAGGCGGTATTAATATGGTCAAGCTATCAGTACCCGATATGCACTGCGAAAAGTGTGTTGAAAGAATTACAAAGGCGCTCAGCGCCCAGCAGCTCAAATTCGATATAAGCCTTGCCGAGCACACCGTAAGCATAGACGGCTGCGACGGCTGCGTTTCCAAGGCTATCGCGGCGCTGGACGATCTGGGCTTTTCCTCAAAGAAGCTCTAAGTAATATCAAACGCAAGGGAGCAGGCATCAGGCGATGCCCGCTCCCTTTTTTGTCTATGCGCTTTGCTCCGCGCCGCCGAAGCGTCCGTATTCCTCACCCATGAAGATATGCTCAAAGCCGCCCTCCTGATTTTCAATAGGAGCTGTCAGCTCAAAGCCTGCCTCCTTTTGGAAAAGCATAACATAATCGGAGCCGCCGAAAAGAAACCATCCGAGCATATCGCCCTTTTTGACCGTTTCGCCGACCCTTACGGTGTCCTCAAGGTTAACGGAGGATACCTGCGACATACCGATGGGCAGCAGCGCCACCAGTCCGTGAGCCTCCGTTTCAACGATTACGCAGGCGCGTGTTTCAATCATCTGCCAGCCCGGAGTGTCGGCGTGCAGAACATATTTTTCTATCTCCGCATCCCAGACGACCGCGCCGCCGACCGCGTCATCCTGCGGTATCATGCGCACCTCTCTGATAACGCCGCTGACAGGGAAGTGATAGCGGTGATAGTCATAAACGTCGAGGAAGGTGTGAGTCAAAACTCCGCCTGCGAAGGCGTCGGAATACTCGCTGCCCTCACCGATAAGGTCGGCAATGGAGTTAAAGGTCTTGGATTTTATGACCGCGCCCTCCTTCTGGACTATCTCGTTGTTGTCATCTATCTGCCAAATACCCTGCGGAGTTGAGTCGGCGGGCGCTACAACAACCGAGTCGTCCTCAGGTGACGCAATGGGTCGCCGGTCGGCAGAGGCGAGATATCGGGAGAAGAAATCATTAAAGGAATTCCAGTTTGACTTGTCCTCGTACCAGTCCTTGTCCAGACCGAAGCGCTCATCCTCGCGCGCAAGCTCGTAATATTCGTCGCTCCATGACTCCTCGGTGCTGAGAAATTCGCCCCACTGCTTTGTGAAGTCTATAAGCCAGCTTCTGTATGGTTCGGCGTATTGCAGGGAGTTATTGTAAAGCCCCTTGCCCTCAAGCTCCTCAAGCGGCATATCGTTGATAAAATAGAAATAGTTAAGGCTCTGGTCTATTTTTTCATACAGCTTGGGAAAAGCCTTAAGCTCGCCGGAAATGTTCCACGGCATGGCTTTTGCCGCCCAGTCAAGATATTCATAATATCCCTCCAGCGTCTGAGCGGGGTTGGTTTCGGGGTCGGGGTTGATCTCCTTTGCCTTGGCGATGGATTTTTCCAGCAGCGCCTTCACATCGGGGTTTTCCTCCAGAATTTTGATGAGCGCCTGTGTGCTCGGCTCATGCGCGCTCTGCTCCGGCGAAGCCTGCGGCGACGCCGCGGGCGAGGGCGAGGGGCTTGTCTGCGGCTGTTGGCTCCGGCAGGCAGTGCCGGAGAGAAGGAGCGTAAGCGTCAGCAGCAAAAGCAGCGTCCTTTTGGCGGCTGCAAGAATGAGAATGTCTTTTTTCACGGAATACCTCCTGACAGATGAATTAGATGCCTGTTTTGCCTAGTATTCACGCTAATTGTTCAAATAATTCAGCCCGGCGATAAAAAAATAAAACAATTGACAATAAATTTTGCTTGTCATAGAATACACGACAGAAGAAAAAGAAAGGGATATACAATATAAATGAATACCTCTACCGCACAAAAGGAAAACATCATGGGAACGATGCCTGTCGGCAAGCTGCTTATGACCATTTCGCTGCCCATTATGATTTCCATGCTCATTCAATCGCTTTACAACGTGGTGGACAGCTACTTTGTTTCCAAAATCAGCGAAAACGCCCTTTCGGCAGTGTCGCTTGCATTTCCGATGCAGAGTCTTATAATAGCCGTTGCAACGGGCACGGGCGTTGGCGTGAACGCGCTGCTTTCCCGAAAGCTCGGTCAGCATGACCAAAAGGCAGTCAACGACGCGGCGGAAAACGGCATTTTCCTCGCCATTTTAAGCTCCCTCGTTTTCATACTTTTCGGCATATTTTTCGCCCGCGGCTTCATGGCGGTGCAAACGGATGTTGCCGAGATCGTTGACGGCGGCACGATTTATCTAAAAATCTGCACCATTTGCTGTCCGGGAATTTTTATGAGCATAACCTTTGCGCGTCTGCTGCAAAGCACCGGACGCACAATCTATTCGATGATTGGTCAAATAGCCGGCGCACTTACAAACATCGTGCTCGATCCGCTGCTCATTTTCGGCATAGGCTTTTTTCCCGAAATGGGCATTGCCGGCGCCGCCGTGGCAACAGTTGCAGGACAGGTGCTGGGTGCCTGTTTTGATATAATCCTCAACCACTATAAGAACAAGGATATCCAGCTTTCCCTTCGCCGCTTCCGTCCCAACGGCGCGGTTATTAAGGAGATCTACATAGTCGGCATTCCCGCAATCCTCAATAACTCTCTTATGGCGATTATGACCTACGGTCTGAACAAGATCCTGCTGGCGTTCTCCACCTCCGCAACCGCAGTGCTGGGCGTTTTCTTCAAGCTCAACAGCTTCATCGTCATGCCCGTTATCGGACTGAACAACGGTCTTATCCCCATCGTCGCCTACAACTTCGGAGCGCGAAAGCGCGAGCGTATAATAAGCTCCATTCGCCTTGCCATGATTTGGGCTGTTTCATATATGGCGCTGGGTCTGCTGCTGTTTCAGCTTTTCCCCCGACCGATCCTCTCTCCCTTTATCGAGATCCCCTCAACTATGGAAATGGGAGTTCACGCGCTGCGGCGCATTAGTCCGGGCTTTCTTGCCGGAGGCTTGGGCTTTGTGCTGTGCGCCTCGTTTCAAGCGCTGCACAAGGCGTATTACAGTCTCATCGTTCAAGGTCTGCGGCAGCTTGTAATAATTCTTCCCGTCGCCTATTTTCTGGCGCTCGCGGGCGATGTCAACATGGTTTGGTGGGCGTTTCCCATTGCCGACTACCTTTCGCTTTTTATTTGCATAGCTCTTTATATTAAAATCACGCGCGACAGGATAAGCAGAATATAACGCCGTGCCTTCCCGCGGAAGGTGTTGTCAGCGCAAACAGCAGAAAATAAAAAAACGCGGACCGAAGTCCGCGTTTTTTATTTTGCTATGTAAGTTTGTTTGGCTTGTTCTTATTCGCCGCTGAGAAGCGCTACGAGAGCGTTCTTGTATTTCATGATAGCAACGACGAACAGCAGACCGAATACCAGCTCTGCGATAAGTCCGACAAACTGAAGGGTGTATGCGGTGTAACCAGCGGTGAAGCCATAGATGTTGGCTGCAACCGCGAGAACGAGAGCGATGATGCCGAGGATGATGCCGCCCTTGATCTTGCCGATGCTGGGCATCTTAGCCGCGCCTGCGCCCATGATGCTTGCGATGATGCCGAGGATGCCGATAAGAATAGCGGCAACACAGACAACGAGCTTGCCCATGACCTTAGCGGTGGTAGCAGCTTCGGTCTCGGCAACAGCCTCACGACCTGCGGTTACGGGGTCAACGCCGGCTTCGATCTTAGCCTTGGCGATGGGGTTTTCCATGAGGGTAGCGATACCGGCTTCAACCTGAGCCTCGCCTGCTTCAAACTGCTCAAGCTTTGCCTTGCCTTCAGCAAGCTGAGTCTCTGCTGCTGCGAGAGTGGTCTCTGCCTCTGCGAGCTGTACTTCGGCAGCGGCGAGCTTTGCCTGACCTGCTTCATACTCGGCGAGCTGAGCCGCACCTGCATCGAGCTTTGCCTTGCCGGCTGCGAGCTGTGCCTCTGCTGCCTTGAGAACGGGAAGGCTCTCAGCGAGCTTTGCCTGACCTGCTTCATACTCAGCGATCTGAGCTGCACCTGCTTCATATTCCGCTACGCCTGCTGCAACGGTTGCATAGTCACCGATAGCGGCGAGAGCTGCCTTACCTGCCTCGATCTTGGCATTTGCCTCCTCGAGCTGAACCTTCTTTTCGTCGAGCGTAGCTCTTGCGGCTGCGAGCTGCTCCTTCTTCTCGGCAAGAGCGTCGCCTGTGAGCAGACCTGCGTTCTCAGCCATTTCAAGCTGTGCTGCTTTAGCAGCGTACTCGGACTCGCCAGCGTTGTAGGCTGCAAGACCTTTTTCATATTCTGCGATGCCCGCTTCAAGCTCTGCCTTCTTTGCGTCGATAGCGGCGCTAAAGCCTTCCTCGCCGTTGGCGATAAGAGCCTTACCTGCTTCGTAGGCTGCCTTCTTCTCCGCGAGAGTTGCCTTACCTGCTTCATAAGCGGGGGTCATCTCGGCGAGCTTTGCAGCACCTGCGTCATACTGTGCCTTACCTGCGCTGTACTCAGCAAGACCTGCGTTGTAGGTTGCAAGACCTTCAGCATAAGCTGCCTTGCCTTCGTTGTAAGCAGCGGTCTTGGACTCAAGCAGAGCCTTACCGGAGGCATACTCGGCCTGACCTGCCTCATAGGCTGCCTTGCCTTCCTCGTAAGCCTTCATGCCTTCCTCGTAGGCTACTTTGCCTTCCTCATAAGCGGGGCGCATTTCTTCAAGTGTTGCGATGCCGGCTTCGAGGGTGTCGAGAGATGCGAGGGTTTCTGCCTTGGTTGCAGCGCCTTCGTTCTTGACCTTAAGGATGTCATTGACTCCGATTGCGCCTGCGACGATTGCAAACAAGCTCACAATAATCATGAGAATGCTGCAAACTTTAAGCATTTTCTGCCCCTTCATTTTCTGAATCCTCCCAATAATTTAGTTTTTGGTTTTCTTTAAAGCACTCCTCTCACAATATATAACACTTCTTTAGTATATATGAGACTTATCCAAAACGCAAGGAGTCAAAACCAAATTTTTCATTATATCTGTAAAACGCATTATGATTTGTACATTTTGCTAAAAAAGTACCATTTTGTGCGTTGCAGCACTTTTTCGAGAGCTGTATGCAGGCTTAAATAAATGAAAAGGGAGCGCCCAAAAAGCGCTCCCTTGCGGCAGGTTTTCAATAATTAATCAATTTTTTTAAACCTTAGCGTGGCTTTAAACAGGTCGCCGTCCACCTCCACGGAGAATTTTCCGCCCATCAGCGAGGTAAGGCTGCCCGCTATGGAAAGTCCCAGACCGCTGCCCTCGGTGCTGCGCGAGGAGTCCCCGCGCACGAAGCGCTCCATAAGCTCCTCCGCCTTGATGTTGAGCGGATACTTGCTGATATTTTTAATCGATACGACAGCCTCTCCGCCGGAAAGCTCCAGCGTCATATAAACGCGGGTTCCGGGCATGGCGTACTTGCAGACATTGTTCATAAGGTTATCAAACACGCGCCAGAGCAGCCTGCCGTCCGCCATTATCATCAGCGGCTGCTCCGGCTTTGAGATAAGCAGCTCAAGCTGCGCGTTTTCAAGCTTTTCCCCGTATTCCCCAACGCTCTGCGAAATCAGCACGCTCACATCGCAGGGGGCAAGCGATACATCAACATTGCCCGTTGACGCCTTCGACGCCTCTACCAGATCCTCGATCAGCTTCTTTAGCCGTTCCGACTGGCGGGATAAAACGTCTGTGTACTCCTTGATTTTTTCGTTGTCCGTGTCCTCTTTGGAAATAAGGTCAACATAGTTTATGATGCTTGTAAGCGGCGTTTTGATATCGTGGCTTACGTTGGTTATAAGCTCGGTTTTCAAGCGCTCGCTTTTCATGCGCTCGTCAACGGCGCGAGTCATGCCAAAGCCTATGCTGTTGAGGTTTTCACCGTGTTCTTTAAAATCGCCTATCATGCGGCGGGTATCGACGCGGCAGCTCAAATCGCCCCGTGCGAGCTTTCGCACCGCGATTTGCAGCCTTCGCATGACCAGCGCCGTATACACAACAGCAGCTAAAAGCAGGCACAGACCGATCATCCACGCTCCCATGCGCACGCCGATGTAGTCCGGTATAACTGCCATAAGGCTCAAAAGGGCGAAAAGCACAAAGCCCAGCAGCGTTTTCCATATCAGCGGCAGGCGGCGAAGAACATATCCTATGCCGCGGACAAGCATTTTTAAGCCCAGCCACAGCAGATGCAGCAGCATATAAATAACGGTGTTTTTCCACCATTTACCCATTCTTACGCGGACGGTAAAATTTATGCAAAGCCCCACGAAAACGCAGAAGCTTAAAACACAAAAAGCACACATCAGAATAATTGCCACAGCGTCGCTGAGCATGGCTCCGCTTTCTAAAACAAGCTCCAGAACAAGACATTCAGCCACGCCGACCGCGGTCCAAAACAGGTCGAGCGGGATTTTGGTCAGAAAGCTTCCGGCAACGCCATCACGTCCCGCGCGGTGTCCGGCGGAGGAGATAAGGAAGCAAAACAGCAATATGCTCGCAATTATGCTGCCCAGAGCGATTGCGTAGATCCAGTAGCGCAGCGTCAGCAGGGTATCGGCAATGGCGTTGAGCGCATAGTATTTATCCTTTATCGGAAAGCTCTTGTTGATGTATACGTCTACATCGTATTCGATATCCTGCCCGTCCTCACGGTAGCCAATAAATACTTCCTGCAAGTTGAACTTGTAGCTCGGTGACAATTCGTCATGGTCGTCAAATACAACGCCCAGCTCGTCACTCAGCACCCTACAGCTTAAATTGGTCATGCCCAGCGTATCCTCAACGCTGTAATCCGGGGCAGCTCCGAAAGCAAGGTCACGGCAGATATCCACTACATCGCCCCAGACGAACGAGCCGAGCAGCTCCTGCTTTATATCCTCAGGACGTCTTGTATAAAAGCCGTCCGCAAGCATAAGGCAAGCTCCGATAATCGACCCCGCCGCAGCGCACGCCGTCAGCACCAGCAAAACAAAGGCGGTGACCTTCGCGCCAAGGCGTTCCTTCAGCGGCGGCAGCGCCTTTTGCCCGCTTAGTTTTACCTGTTCGTTATCCATATCATTTGCCCCTCTCCATTTTGTAGCCCTGCCCCCAGACTACCTTGATATAGCGCGGGGCGGCAGGGTCTATCTCGATTTTTTCGCGGAGGTGGCGAATATGTACTGCCACGGTGTTTTCGCTGCCAAGCGGCGCGTCCTTCCAAACGCGGGCGTAAATCTCCTTGGGCGAAAAGACCTGATTTGCGTTTTGCATCAGAAGCTTTAAAATCTCATACTCCGTGGGCGTGAGGGAGACGCTCTCACCGTCGAGCGTAACGACCTTTGCCTTGTCGTCAAGCTCCACGCCGCCTATGACGAGCGTGTCGCCGCCGATCCGCCCGCTGCCGAGCTGCATATAGCGGCGAAGCTGGGATTTAACGCGCGCTTGCACCTCGGCGGGGTTAAACGGCTTTGTTATATAGTCGTCCGCTCCAAGGTTAAGCCCCAGCACCTTGTCCGCATCCTCACCCTTGGCGGTCAGTAGAATTACCGGCAGGTTGCTTTGCTCGCGCAGCTTCACCATTGTCTCTATCCCATCCATGACGGGCATCATAATATCCAGCAGCGCAAGATGTATGTCGTTTTTCCCGATGACCTCAAGCGCCTCTTTTCCGTTCGCGGCTTCAAACAGGCGGTAGTTGTCATCCTTCAGATAGATTTTCAGCGCGGAAACTATGTCCCGCTCATCGTCGCAAATCAGGATGTTATACATATCTCACCCTCCGTGGATCATTATAGGCTCTTTACGCTTTAACAAAAAAGTGGGCAAATCCTTAAGATTTCTTTAAGACCCGGCTCAGTATGCCAAAAACAATACTCTCACGGACATTATATCAGCTTCGCGCAGCGTTTTACAGTACCCTGCGCGCTTGACCATGAATTCGCGCTGTGTTAATATAGCCACAGAATCAGCGTCCGCTGCGGCAATGCCTGCCGGAACGAGCGGGCGGATCATAAGAAAAGGTGACTATTATGGATTACAGCGAGCTATTTAATACAGAAATACGGAAAGAGCAGCTTGCCAAACGGCACGCCGAGGGTAAGACGCAGCTCGGAATCGTATGCTGCCATGTTCCCTTTGAGCTGCTGCACGCGGCGGGGGTCTGTCCCATCCGCATTCGTGCAACCTCCACACCCGACAGCGGCGCGGCGGACGCCATGTTCCCCCCGAAAAGCTGCAGCTTCGCCCGCACCGTTTTTCAAAATCTTGCCGACAAGACCTATGACCTTGACGGCGTTGTGCTGAGCGACGGCTGCGATGTTGCGATGCACATCCTGTCCAGTTGGAGAACACTTCTTGAGCGCGAGGGGCAGGAGCGCTTCCTGTTCCAGATTTCCGCCCCGCGCATGATTACCGAGCCGTCGTATAAGTTCTTCAACTACGAGCTGGAGGATCTTCGTGACGAGCTGCAAAAGCTCACCGGCAACGAGATAACCGATGAAAAGCTTAAAAACAGCATTGACACCTATAACGAGGCGCGACGGCTGGTAAAGCAGGTCTATGAGCTGCACAAGGCGGAAAGACCCGTGATCTCCGGTACGGACACGCTTAAAATCATGCTCGCGGCAACGGAGCTGCCCATCGAGGAATACATTGAGCTTTTAAAGGCGTTTCTTGCCGATGCTCCCAATCTCAAGCCCGTTGAGGGCTGGAGTGCCCGCGTTATGCTCATCGGCAGCGCGCTTGACGACCCGCGCTTTGTCAAGCTCATTGAGGATAACGGCTGCCTTGTTGTCGCCGACCTGAACAGCTTTGGCATCCGCTTTTTGCGCGACGAGCTGGTTTATGACGAAAACGACCTTCTCGGCTCGCTCTCCCGCCATTATCTCACCCGCTCCTCCTGTCCGCGCATGATGGACGGCAGCGACGATATAAACGAATACATGATCAACACCGCCCGCGAATACAGAGCCGACGGCGTTATTCTGGAGCGTCTTAAGCACTGCGAAAAGTGGCAGAACGAAAGCTTCGTTATCTCCGAAAAGCTCAAGGAGGCAGGCATCCCCTTCCTGGAGCTGGAGCGTCAGGAGCAATACACAGGCGAAGCTCAGCTTCAGCTTCGCATTGAGGCATTTAAGGAAATGCTGGAGAGCTGAAAAATAAAAACTGCGGCGTATGGCGAGCTTTCCCGCTCATACGCCGCCTTTATATTTTAACTCTTTTACGCCAAGCGCTTTATCGCACCCGCGCGCCAAACGGCATAAGCGCAAGCCGCGCCAGCTTGAAGCACTGCATACCAAAGGGCATACCCACGACCGTTATGCACAGCAGTATACCGATAACAACGCCTACAGCCGCAAGCTCCAGACCGCCAAAGACTATCCAAAGGATATTCAGCAGCAGGCTAATGGGGCTTCCGCCGGTCTGAACCTCCCGCCCAAACGGCATTGCGGCAAAGCCCGCGATTTTAAAGCACTGCACTCCAACGGGAAGTCCGATAACGGTTACGCACCACAAAAGCCCCGCAATGCCCCAGCCCAGCATAAGCCAAAAGCCGCAGCATACAAACCACAAAAGATTTCCCAGAACGCCCATTTTTTATCTTTCCTTTCTCTGTTTTATATTTGGATAATACCATGCCGGAAGCATTCCATCCATTAAAGCAGGATTAGATTTACCTTATTTTTCTTATACCTTTATGCGAAAAGCCGCGACATATTGCCGCGGCTGTACTGTATATATTATATTGTATATTACCGCTTTGCGCGTTTAGTCGGCGGCAAATGCAAAAATAGTTACGCTTCTAAAAAACTCACCCTTGCGAAGAACGGGAGAGGGAAAGTGCGAAAAGCGCATAGCGTTGGGGAAAAACTGCGTTTCAAGACAGACGCCGCTGTATTTATTGTATTGCGCACTGTTTTTACCCTTGTGCGGATATATGGCGTTGCCGCTGTAAAGCTGCATACCCGGTCTGTCTGTATATACGGTCAGTTCAATTCCGTTTTGCGGGTTTTTGAGGATAGCCGCACATTTCATGCTGAAATCGCCGCGCAGAACATAGTTGTGGTCATAGCCGCCAAACATACGAAGCTGCTCAAAATCTGCGTCAATGTCACGTCCTATGGTCTTGGTGTCGGTAAAGTCCATAGGTGTACCGCCAACGGGAAGTATGTGTCCCGTAGGTAAACACTCGCTGTTGTTCTCCGTGTAGCTGCCGGCAAAAATCTGAAGCCGGTGGCTCAAAATATCGCCGCCGCCGGCAAGGTTAAAGTAGCTGTGGTTGGTAAGATTGCAGATTGTGTTGGCGTCAGACTCCGCCCAATAGTTTATCTCAAGCGCGCCGGAGTTGTTCAGGCGATATAGCACACAGACCTCCAGCCTTCCCGGAAAGCCCTGGTCACCATCCGGCGATTCCAGATTGAAGCAGACCCCATCCTCCATGCAGCTGGCTTTCCAAAGCTTTTTGTCAAAGCCCTCAAAGCCGCCGTGAAGCTGGTTTTTGCCGTCGTTAGGCTCAAGAACGTATTGCGTTCCGTTTATTTCAAAGCGCGCCCCCTCGATGCGGTTTGAATTTCTTCCAATCACCGCGCCGAAATAGCAGTTGTTCTTTTCGTATTCCTCAATGCTGTCGTAGCCTAAAACAACGTCTGTCGGCGTGCCGTTCCTGTCCGGAACAACAATGCTGCGGATAGTCGCGCCGTAGTCAAGAAGCGCGACCGAAACACCCGAATCGTTGGTGATGATATACTCGGTGACCGCGTCACCTCTCGCATTTTCGCCAAAAGGTCTCTTGCTTACTGCCATACTCCACTCTCCGATTTGGTAAAGCTTATTTCAAAATAGCCAATCTATTATATATCAGCGCCTTAGAACGTGCAACAGCAAATAAGCTTTATTTGCAAGTAATATTTTATGAAATATTTGGCTTTACGAACGCATAAATCTACGGTAAAATTTCGTTGTGGCATAACAACTTTCAGGATACACAAAAAATAAAAACTATCCCAAGGAGATACATATGACAAGAGAATGCATTGACCTTATAGCAGCGGCAGGGGAAGCGAAGCTTTCCTTCGCCGAAAAAAACGCCGGGCGCTATCTTTGCCGCGCGGCAATTGCGGGCTTTTTCATCGTTGTAGGCACGCTTATTTCAAATTTCTGCGGAGTATTCCTTGTAGGCGAGAGCGCAGGCGCGGCGAAAATCGCCTCCTCTCTAAGCTTTTCAGCAGCACTTATTTTAATTGTTTTGCTTGGAGGCGAGCTTTTTACGGGCGCAAATCTCGTGATGTCCGTTTCGCTTTATGAAAAGCGGGTTCGCCTTAGCGGGCTTTTAAGGGTGTGGCTTTATTGCTATATCGGCAACCTGCTGGGCATTGTTTTTCTCTGCGCGCTGGTTTCTGCCTCAGGCACTACGAGTGAGCTTCTCGCGGTTTATATTGAAAGTTTTCTCCCCGCAAAGCTTTCCGCGCCGTGGCATACGCTGCTCATCAAGGGCATACTTTGCAATTTCCTTGTGTGCATCGGTGTTTTCGCGGGCTTTCGCCTTAAAAGCGAGGGCGGCAAGGCGCTTGCAATCGCCTGCGTCATCACGACCTTTGTTCTAGCCGGCTTTGAGCACTCCATTGCCAATATGGCGAGCTTTTCGCTGGCGGCAATGCTTCTGCCAAACCCCGATTTCGGCGCAATGCTGCTCAATCTGCTTTGGGTAACTCTCGGCAATATTCTCGGCGGCGCAGTGCTTTGCGCCCTCCCGCTCTGGCTTGCGGCAGAGCCTGAGAATGCCTAGAGTCAGCCTTGCTCCATCACCTAAAGCTTAGATTAAGCAAGGCACGATTATCCTGTAAAGATAATTGTGCCTTGCTTTTTAGCTTAAATTTTTATGCGATCCTCGCGCTTGAACACCCCGGTATTTACGGGTAAGCCAAAGCTGCGGGTAAACTGCGGGCATTTGCAAAGGAAAGCGTAATACACCGGAAGTCCGCTGAAATACATTGTTTCAAAGTTGCCCTGTCCCTTGGCAAGGATAAGGTCGGCGGACTCTAAAAGCGCTCGCGCCTCAGCGGAGATGCGGTTTATCTGGGTTCCCGCGATGGAGGTGCCGTTGCCGACGACGGAAACCAGCCCGGTTAGCCCCACCTCCTCGGCGTCCTCGACAGTTACATCGTTTATCGCGTCGTCTCCGCGCACCAGAGCGGTGATTTGAAGCTGCGGCAGACGTTTTTGAAGCTGCTCTATAAGCAGCATATCCAAAACGACCTCGCCGCAGTTGTCTGTTATATAAACCATGCGCCGCGCATTATCCAATTCAGATAAAAACGACTTATATTCTATCTCCTCTATGTGTTCGCTTTCAGCGCTCGCCAAAAGCTCCTCAAGCGTACGAATTTCGACATTTTGCGTCGCACCGAAGTCTATATAATTGCCGGCTCTGGCATATTTAAGGGCACATAAAATAGGGTCGGGCGCGCTTTCTATGCGCCGCCTAATGCTGTCCATCATGCCGAGCATAAGCTCGTTGAAGCGGCGCTTGTCCGCCTCTCGGGAGAATTTTTCGCCAAAAAAGGATTTATATAGCTTCTCCAATTCAGATACTATAAGTGGAGAATTAGCTTCTTTTTCGCTGTTTGCGATAAGCCGCAGCACCTCTCGCATATATTCCGCGCACTTTTTCCTGTCACTCTGTGAGCGCAGCTTTTCTTCCTCTCTCCTTACGAGACACGCCATGCAGGCGGAGCTGAGTTCCATTGACATATACCTCCGAACGGGGTTTTTGTTTTTCCGCGGATTTTGCCTATTTTTGCACAGTTTCTCATTAAAACGCGAAAGAAACAAAATGGTTTCAACCATCACTTTTTTGTTGTAATTTCAACCTCAAATGGTATAATATTAATATAAAGCGGCTCGAATTATGCCGAAATATGTTGAGCGCTTTGCAAAAACAAGCCTGAAAGAAGGATGAGATTTGTACTTCGGCAGTGTTAGGTTTTTTAAACATTTAATATTATTGGTTATAGTTGCTGTCATTCTCACCTTGAGTCTTAGCTTGGTCAGCGCACACAATCGCTATGAAAAGCTTGAGAAAGACGCGGCGCGCTACGAGGAGGCTTTGGGTGCGATGGGCTATGTTGTCCCCGATAGGGAAAGCTCCGCCCCCACCGTCGAGAACCCCTCATTCTCCTACCAGACAATGTTCCCCGAGCTTTACGTTACTCCCCCGGCGGAATACAAGCCCGTCTCCTCGAACACCGTTTACCTCACCTTTGACGGCGGCATCAGCGGCAACACCTCCGCTATCCTCGACGTTCTGAAGGAAAAAGGGGTTAAGGCAACGTTCTTTATTGTAGGCTCTTATACCAACGGCTGCGAGTCGGTCGTTAAGCGCATTGTTGACGAGGGTCATACGCTGGGTATGCGCTCTTTCTCAAACGACGTTGAGAGGATCTACGCCTCGGTGGAAAGCTACCTTTCCGATTTTGACCGCTGCTTCAACTGCTTTGTTGAAATCACCGGCGTTAAGCCAACGGTTTTCCGCTTCCCCGGCGGCAGCATAAACTCCTATAACTCCGGCATCTATCAGCAGATCATCGCTGAAACCACGCGCCGCGGCTTCACCTTTTTTGACTGGAACGTCCTTGCGCAGGATGTTTACAGCGGCTCTGAGACCTCGATGAAGTCCAACGTAATAAACGGCTGCAAATCAATGAACGGCGGCGTTGTTCTTTTCCACGACCAGCTCACAGACGCCGATGAGCTTGGCGAAATCATTGACGAGCTGCTCGCCAAAAACTACACTCTCGCTCCGCTGACGCAGGAGGTCGAGCCTGTTATCTTCTGCTACCCTCTGCCCACGCAGAGCGCAGGCAAATAACTACATAGCTTTCAGCACTGCTGCCGGACGAAAGTCCGGCAGCTTTATCTATGTATTCAAAGCGCTCTGCTGCGCGTTTATCTCGCGGCGGATAACATCTGCCATCCGTTCTGTGTCCTCGGGACTGAACAGGAAGTGATACGAGTCATCAAAGAGGTAAAACTCGGTTTCCGGCTGCCGCTCCATAACAAATTTGCGCGTTTTGCCGCTGACTATTTCGTCCTTTTTGAAGTTCAGCACCGTGAGCGGAACGCTCAGACGCGAGAGCTGAGCGCGCGTATCCTTTGCAATTTTTAAAAACTCAATATTGTTCGGCAGAGTTTTAAGATAGCCGTCAACGCCGCGAAAATGAACTCCCGCCATATTGCGCGCAACAGTGATGCGCGGGTCCTCATTTTCCCTCGCGGGACGCGAGGCGCGAACATTGAGCATGAGCCACTGCGGCCGCACCGTTACCATGATAGGATAGCCTATGGCAATTACGCGGCTGATTTTCTGCGGCGAGCGAACCGCTTCTCTTGTTGCGATAAGTCCGCCCATAGAATGTCCTACAAGGATAATTCTGTCATAGTCCTTGCGAAGCTCATCCACCGTGTCGGCAATGTGCTTCTGCCATGTGTCACCGTTTGTCTGAAGAAACTCCTCAAGCCCGCATTCGTGCCCCGGAAGAATGGGACGCACAAGCCTTGCGCCGCAATCTTCCAGCTTATCGCAAAGCTCATCAAACTGATGGAAGCTGCCCATAAAGCCATGGATAAAGACCACGGCTGTTTTTTCGTTTGCCATACGCTCCTCCTATGTATGCGCCGAAGCGAAGCTCGGCGCGGTTTTTTAATCGCGGCGTCGGTTAATAAGCATCGCAAAGCGCAAAAGCTGCATCAGTGATACCGCCAGCGCCGCAACATAGGTCATGGCGGCGGCACTGAGCACCTTGCGCGCACCGACAAGCTCATCGTTCGTCAGAATGGACAGGCTTTCAAGCGACTGCATCGCGCGGCGGCTGGCGTTAAACTCCACCGGCAGCGTTACAAGCTGAAAAAAGGTCGCCAGCGCGAAAAAGAGCAGTCCCGCATAGGAGACGCCGATAAACGCCGAGGAAAGCCCGCTTAGCAAAAGTCCGATTATCCCATTGCAAAAGTATCTGCAAAGATTGCCTTGGGCTATACATTGGATGAGATCAAAAATGCGATCACCGGAAAGACCTATGCGAGCTTTGAGCCGATGCTGGTGACGGGAATGATGGCAGCGCGCAGCTTTATCGGCGCGTAGCCAACGGAATACTGTATTGCGTGCCCGACCTCGTGCGCGGCAACGCCAATGGCTGCGGTAGAGCAATTGTCATACACCGACGAGGAAAGGCGCACAACATTTGTTCGCGGGTCATAGTGGTCGGTGAGCGAGCCGTCGATGCGCTCGATTTGGACATTGGTAATTCCGTTTGCGGATAGTATCCGCTGCGCAGCCTGCGCGCCCGTGATATGCGCCGCCGATATCTGGCGGCTGTATTTTTTGAAGCTGCTGTTGACGGAGGCGCTGGCGATCATGGCAAAAATCACCGCCGGCATAACATATACTACATACGTCCAGTCAAAATACATTTTTCTCCTCCTTACATTCATGCTGCGGATAGAGCCGCAAAGCGCGGAAAACTGAAGCTCCGTGCAAAAGCATCGCCGTTGGCATTATGAAATAGTATGCCGCGTGCAATGCTTTTTATCGTTTTGTGCTATCATAGATGGCGTGCGGGGGAAATTCAAGCACAATTTGTAAATATTTTCGAGAGACAAGCGCCCGCGAGCGTTTACTCTCGCGGGCGTTGTTTACAGCTTAGTCGTCCTGCTTGCCGTCTGCTCTGCGGCAAAGCTCAAAGTACTTTTTCGGCTCGCCGCAGTGGGGGCAATGCCAATCCTCAGGGAGCTGCTCCCATGTGGTGCCCGGCTCAATTTTGGGAGCGGGACCTCCGTAATACTCGTCGTAAAGATAATCGCAGGTGGGGCAGATGTATTTTGCCATTGATCGTCCTCCTATGCGCTTGGCGCACTGTTGCTTTCAGCCCTAGGGCAATTATTTCCTCCGCCTTTACGGCGGCTCACTTTGTATTCATAGTTTACTACCCGTGCGAATAAAAGGCAATAGCATATTTTTCGACAATTTAAAAGCAATCCATTGTATTCGAGCGCCTTAAAGTGTATTTTATAATGTGTAATTCCGCGCAGGCTCAAAAAAATCACCATGAGAACAGCCTCACTCTGCTGAGCGGTGCGCGAGCTTCCCGGCAGCGGGAGCGATAAGTGTAGACCTGAAATACATTAAGAGCTAATTTGATTATTTCGATAAGCAGAGTAATCGGATAGCTGAAGCTGTTTTTTTAGCTTATTTAGAGAAAAGGAGTGTATTTTATGACAGCAGCCGAGCTTAGAAAGGCAAACATGGAGGAAAAAATCAAGCGCACCATAGCCGCGCTTGACAGGCACAACATCG
>SAMEA3663207__coassemble_277_pt1 | contig 17965 bp, 12 predicted proteins | sample SAMEA3663207__metabat2_high_PE_010 | metagenome-assembled genome bin SAMEA3663207 (sample SAMEA3663207) | pig gut metagenome | biome: pig gut; feature: pig-associated habitat; material: faeces | place: China | collected 2013 | reverse complement strand
GCTATCTGATGGATGTTTACCGCGCTAAGCTCTCGGCGGAACGCAGCTTCATTGACTACGCGCTGTTTGCCTCCTTTTTCCCGGGGCTTGTCTCAGGTCCTATTCAGCGCGCGGATAAAATGCTGCCGCAGTATAAAAGCGAAAACGCATATAGCTACGACAAGGTAAAGGCAGGCGCGCTGCAATTTACATGGGGCGCATTTAAAAAGATGGTCATTGCCGACCGGCTGGCGGTGCTCGTGAACACTGTTTACTCCGCCCCCGCCGAGTATTCGGGCTTTCAGCTTCTTGTTGCCGTGCTTTGCTATTCCGTTCAGATCTACTGTGATTTTTCCGCATATTCCGATATGGCTGTCGGTGCTGCGCGCGTCATGGGCTTTGCCCTGCCGAAAAACTTTGACCGCCCGTATTTTGCCGTTTCCGTTCAGGATTTTTGGCGGCGCTGGCACATTTCGCTTTCCACATGGTTCAGAGACTATCTCTATTTCCCGCTCGGCGGCAGCCGCAAGGGCAAATGGCGCGGCTACCTTAACATCATCATCGTCTTTCTTATAAGCGGTCTGTGGCACGGCGCGGCGCTGACCTTTGTTGCGTGGGGACTGCTGCACGGAATTTTGCAGGTGCTGGGAAAGCAGCTAAAGCCCTCGCGCGACAAGCTTCGCTCGGCGCTGCGTATTTCGGAGGATAGCCGCGGGCTTCACGCTTTTCGCGTGGCGCTTACTTTCGTCACCATCACGCTGACGTGGGTGTTTTTCCGGGCAGAGAGCATAAGCGACGCGCTTTTTATCATAGGCAGGCTCTTCACGCAGCCTTTTGACTACGCGCCCATTACCGCTCTGGGGCTATCACGACCGGCGCTTTTCGTGCTGGGATCGGCTGTGCTGCTGCTTTATCTCACTGACCTTCTCGGCGGGCGCTGCCATCTGGCGCAGCGCATCAACGAAAGCTATGCGCCGAGGGCAATCGTGTATGTGCTGATGCTTTTTGCAATTCTTTTATTCGGACATTACGGTGCGGGCTTCGATCCGATGGATTTCGTTTATTTCAAGTTTTAAGGACTAAGGGTGCGGATATGACCGAAACAAAAAAGAAAACCAATGTGGCAAGAGAGCTTGCGGTCGTGTTTTTCGTGCTTCTCTTGCTTATCACATTCACAGCCGCGAGCAGCGAGCTTTTAACTCCAAAGCGGTATGACTACGGCGCTACATGGGGGCAATATCTCGAAGAGCCGGAAAACAGCCTTGACGTTTTGTTTTTCGGCAGTTCCATTACCTACTGCGATGTTGTTCCGGCGGTTATCTGGGAAAAAAGCGGCGTGGCGTCCTATGTAATGGCAGGACCGGAGCAGACTGTTCCAATCAGCTACTACTACATAAGGGAAGCCTGCAAAACCCAGTCGCCGCAGGCGGTATTCCTTGAGGTGACGGGCGTTTTCTTCGAGCGCTACCAAAACTTCACAAAGGTAAACGTCGGCTATATGCCCTATGGCTCAAACCGCTTGGGAGCAGCCTTCCATGCCTCCGAGCGTGAGGAGCTGACAGGTCTGCTTTTCCCGCTTTATAACTACCACAGCCGCTTTGACCGGCTCACGCAGGAGGATTTTGCCATAGCACTTTGGGGCTATGGGCAGGACGATTTTGCCGGTTACACGTTTTTGGATACCGCCGCCGAAATTGACGGCGTTCAGCCGCGCGGAGAGACGCTTGACGAGGAAAACTACGCGCGAAATATAGAATATCTGCGCAAAATCGCCGAGTTTTGCAGGCAGGAGGACATAAAGCCCGTGTTTTACATTGCCCCCACCTGCCTGAGTCTCTCAGACGAGCATCTTTCAATGCTCAAAAGCGACATTGAAGCAATCGACGGCGTCAGCTTCATAGACTTCAATTCCGACGAGTACTCGACCGACTATGATTTACAGCGCGACTATTATGACCTGCTGCACTTCAACTGCTACGGCGCTGAAAAGTTTTCCGCGCAGCTCGGCAAGCTTATGACCGGCACGCTCGGTATTCGCGCGGACAGCGGGAGCGACGACGCCCTCTGGCTGCAAAGGCTTGAGAGCTTCAATGCCCGGGTGCAGGCATCCTCCGCCTCTGCCCAAAGCGCGTCATAAACGACCCGCCAAACGGCGAAAAAACTAAAAAAGGGATTTCTCATAAAGAGAAATCCCTTTTTGGCATATGGCGCTATTTTCGGCTGCTTCCAAGCTTTCCCGCTCCGCGCTCGGAGGCTATGGCGCAAAGCTCGTCATAGCTCAGCTCCCTGACGCTCGTTTTCGGCACGGGCAGCAGCAGCGCCTGACAAACCGCCTTATCGGTTTTATATACAACGGCCGCTTCGCCCGCAAGGCTCTCGGTCAGCTTCTCGGCGGCATCCGGACGAACGAAATAAAGCGGCAGCTCATTATGATTGGTAACGGGAATGAACCACTCCCCGCGATAGCCGCTGTCAATAACGCCGCAGCGCTGACCTATCCCCTTTGTCCCGGTAGAGCCGCGCTCGGCAATGCGGAAAAAGTAATCAGGCGGGCAGGCACTGGCGATACCCGTGGGCAAAAGGGCGGTTTCATGCGGTGCAAGACGCAGAAAATCGCCGTCAAGCAGCACATAAACGTCATAGCCGGCATCCTCCGGACGCTTGGAGGGCAGCTTTGCCCCCTCCTTTGTTTTCGCGAAAAAAATCTCAACCGTGTCCATCTGCTTCTCCTATGGAGGCTTTCGGTGCCGCTTTTTCTGCCTCGCCGCCCGAAGATCGCCTCCCGTTTGCATATTATCACTCGTTATCGTATAAGTCGCCGACTATGAAATCCCAGTTTTTGAGGAAGATATCTGTCAGCTCCGGGTCATACATAGTGCCGCGCCCTTTGCTAAGCTCCTCGCAGCAAATCGAAACGCTGAGCGGGTCGCGGTAAACACGGCGGCTGCGCATGGCGTCCACCGAGTCGCACAGGGCAATGATCCTCGACACAAAGGGGATGTCCTTTCCCGCAAGTCCTTTGGGGTATCCCTTGCCGTCCCAGCGCTCGTGATGAGCCTCCACTCCCTCCGCAATATGCGCCAGTCTCCCCTCGGGAAGCTTGGACGCAATGGCTTCGGTGGTTATGGGGGTCTGCCCCGCTTTGTTTATTATCTCCGCCCCGATGGTAGTGTGCTTTTTTATCTCCTGCCACTCCTCGTCGGTGAGCTTGCCGGGCTTGTTGAGCGTTGCGTCTGAAATGCCCGCCTTGCCGATGTCATGCACGGCTGCGGTCATTTCTATCATTTCCGCCTTGAGCAGCGGCAGCTTTAAAACCGTGCAAAGGCGGCTTGCCATAATGGCAACGCGCTCTGAGTGATGCGCGGTGTAGGCATCGCGCGCTTCAAGCACCGCGACTATCGCGGCAAAGGTGTTGCGGTAAAACAGAAGGGAAACATTCTCCAGTACGCTCTTGTAGTCGTCTATATGCGGAAGGGAGTCGCTGACCTTCTTTTTTATGGTGTGCTTCATCTAAGTCCTCCAAAAACGGCGCAATATATTTGAAATTATTTTATTCGTGTGCAATAAACACTCTGTCCCACGCGTTATTTGTAGTCCGAGCTTTCGTATCACGCCCGCCGAAGCAGGGCATGAACGCAGACGCTCTGTAGCCTTGGCATGGGTGCGGTGCTGTAGGAAAAGACGGAAAATTTAACAAAAATATTATATCACATAGCTTTTTCAAACTCAATCTACACTTTTGTGACACTTTACCGCAATTGCTGCTATATATGTGGGACGATATATTATAAGTAAAACTATGACAGAAAGCTTGAAATGCCCGTGCCATACCTATTATAATAACAACATAATTCCGCTGCAAGTCACTAAGCCTCAGAAAGAAAAATATTCTTGCGTTATCCCGCAAAAAATGGTATACTGAGCGATGTTGCATTAATGCACATATGTTTTTCTTGTATCTTTCTTGCAATTTCTTACAAATTGGTTTTGAGCGTTTTTCCCAAAAAGATTATTAGGCGTGCGCATCCGTTTCTCCGGCACAGTGTTGTCGATTAGTACTTAGAGAGAGAGTCTTCCGATATGCTGTATATCCCTCTGGCCTATGTAAAACCGGATATGGTTCTGGCAAAGGACATTCCGTCTCCAAACGGTTTATTCTCGCTGCTTAACAAGGGACAGTCCTTGACAGCCGCTCACATTGCCAAGCTTCACAGCTTTGAAATCGACGGTGTATATATCGAAAATGAGCTGAGCGAGGACATTGAGCCTGAAAACCTGCTTGAGCCGGATGAGCACCGCAGCATCATGACTGACCTGCGTGCCGCCTACATAAGCATCGCCAGCCAGCCATACCTCTCTCCCGCCGTGGCCGATTCCACCAAGGCGCTTGCCACGAGCATTGTCGATAAGCTTCTCGACCGTGAGGAAATCCTCATGGACATCATGGAGATTAAAAGCTACGACAACTACACCTATTCACACAGCATGAACGTCTGCATCCTCAGCGTTCTCATCGGCAGGCAATACGGTCTTTCGCTCAACCGGCTTACGGACATCGCTTTATGCGGTCTGCTCCACGATATCGGCAAGGTCGATATCCCCATAAGCATCATCAACAAGCGCGGTCCGCTTACGGACGAGGAGTATGAAATCGTAAAAGCGCACCCGTCCCTGGGTGTAGGGCGTATGCGCAAGTGCTACAACATATCACGCGAGGTGCTTGAGGGCATCCAGTGTCACCACGAAAAATTCGACGGCAGCGGTTATCCTTATAAATACAGGGGTGAGCGCATACCGCTTTTCGCTCGAATTTTGTCGCTTGCTGACGTTTACGACGCTTTGACCAGTCAGCGCAGCTATCGGGGAGCATGGCTTCCCTGCGACGCCATCGAATACATAATGGCGCAGGCTGATATCCAGTTTGACAGAGAGATTATCCGCCATTTCCTGCACATCGTTTGTGCCTACCCCACAGGAACTATCGTTCGTCTCAGCGATGGCAGCCTTGCCGTTGTTGTGTCAAACCACCCCGAAAATGTTCTTCGCCCCACCGTCCGATTGATGAACGACTGTTCCCTCGGCAAGAAAATGGAAGATATAAACCTTCTTGAAGATCCTAAATTCCTGAACATCACTGTCTCGGCGATGCTTGGAAGCTCATACAGCACGGAGTCCGAAGCGGTAATTTAACGCAGAGCGCCCATCGAGACACAAAGTATAAAAAGAGACTGCTGAAAGCAGTCTCTTTCTTTATGCCATCTTTCGTTATACGCTTGAAATTTCTTAAGCAATGGTATAGAATTGCTTTGAATATCCGAAAAGAGGTAGAAATATGGAAAAAAAAGCTGCGCCCGAACTTAACAAAAAGCAAAACCTCCTGCTTAAGATAAAGTTCTTTTTATTCTCGGTCTCAGCGGGAGTTATTCAGCTTCTTGCCACCACCATTTTAAACACCTGGGTGCATTTGGATCAATACACCCAGCTTGACGAGCTTCTCGGCAATGACTATGGTCTGTCTTATTTCATCGGACTGTTTTTATCCGTTGTATGGAACTTCACCCTTAACCGCCGCTTCACCTTTAAATCCGCCGCAAATATTCCCGTTGCAATGCTGAAGATTTTAGGCTTTTACTGCGTGTTTGCCCCGCTCTCCATTTGGTGGACCGTTCGCCTGACGGACGCCGGCTGGAGCTGGGTGATAGTTCAGCTCGGCACAATGATTATAAATCTTGTCACCGAATTTCTTTTCTGCCGCTTCGTTGTTTACCGCAACAGTGTTTACACAAACGAGTCTGCCAAGCGCGAGCTGGAACGCGAAAACAAAACCTAAAGTGCTTTATCAGTTAGAACCCGATTTTAATGGAGGGATGAGCTTTGGAGCTTAACAGAGATAACATTAAAAAAATCATACTTATTCTATTCGCGGCGATCGCCTTTTGCATAGGTCTTATTCATATGTCCTCGGTATGGGCGGCGATAAGAAGTATTGCGGGCATCTTCACGCCGATTATCATCGGCTTTTGTATTGCCTTTCTGCTTGACCCGCTGACCACCTTTTTGCAGAATAAGGTTTTCGGTTTCATCATACGCCGTCTGGGAAGCAAGGGCAAAATGCCCGCCCGTGTGCTGGGGCTGGTGCTTTCCATCATCATCGTGGCAGGCGTTTTTGCTATTCTTGGCGTTCTTGTCGTGCCGGAGGTGCGTGAGGCGCTTTCCATCATAGGAGAAACACTGCCAAATGCGATTACCAACGCGGCTATTTCCATAAACGGCTTTATGGAACGCTTTGACATCGATTTCCGCATCCCCATCGGCGGAACCTCGGAATGGATGGGCTTGCTCACCCAGCTTCGCACCTATGTTAACGCGCTGCTTGACGAGGACTATCTGAGCAACATCGCCGACACCGCGCTTACGGTCGTCAGCGGCTTTACAGACTTCTTCCTCGGACTCATCCTTTCTTTTTACATTATCGTTCAGCGTGATCAGATTTTGCGCTTTATGCGCCGTTTTACCAGAGCCTATTTTGGACAGCGCACCGTAAAAAGAATTTTCAAAGTAACCGCGCTTAGCAACAGCTCCTTCCGCAGTTTCGTTACCGGTCAGCTTACCGAAGCGGTCATCATCGGTCTGCTCTGCTTTATTGGCATGGTGATTTTCCGCTTCCCCTATCCCACCGCTACCTCGGCGGTCGTCGGCGTAACCGCACTTATCCCGGTGTTCGGCGCATGGATAGGCGGACTTCTCGGCGCTATTCTGGCTCTGTCAGACTCTCTTTCCAAGGCGCTGCTGTTCGTTCTGTTTCTCGTTATTCTGCAGCAGCTTGAAGGCGACCTTATCTATCCGCGCGTTGTCGGCAAGTCAGTGGGTCTGCCGGGCATACTCGTTTTCGTTGCCGTCATGCTCGGTGCGAGCATTTCGGGCGTTCTGGGTATGCTTATCGCCGTTCCCCTCTGCTCGATAATATACACCCTTGTCAAAGAGGCGATTGACCATCGCCTTGCAAAAAAGGAGGCGTCGGCATCTACGAGATCCACAGAGCACATCTCCGATGAGCCGCCGGAAACGCCGCAGGTCGAACCCGAAAACACATAAAAAGCAAGGAGACCACCTCGTGAACTCATTTCAAAAAATTGGCTATAAACTCAGGCATCTTAGCAAAAGGGAGCTTTGGCTGCTCCTCTACCTGCCTATACATCTGATATGGTACCTCATTCTTGAGCAGGTCTACTCCGGCAACGACTACTATGTTATGCACTCCCCGCTCGACGACATGATTCCCTTCTGCGAGTGGTTTGTATTTCCCTATCTTATCTGGTTCTTGTATATGGCGATAACCGGAATTTATCTGCTGGTAAACGACGAGGAGGGCTTTGAAAGATACATCCTCACACTTTGGGTGGGCTTTTTCCTCTCGATGACTTTCATCTCCTTTTTCCCGACGCAGCAAAACCTCCGCCCCGAAATTATGCCGAGGGAGAATTTTGCCTCTTGGATAATGAGCCTTATCTATGCTTTCGACACAAATACCAATGTTTTTCCAAGTATGCATGTTGTCGGCGCACTGGCGGTGGAGGCGGGCATTGCCCAGAGCAAGGTGCTAAAGCCCAAATGCGGCGTGCAGATATTCTCCGCCGTACTTTGCCTGCTCATTATAATTGCAACCGTTTTTCTCAAGCAGCACTCCGTTCTTGACGTATTCGGCGGCATTGGCTTTTTCCTCGCTGCCTTCATTATCGTCAGCTTGTATTACAAGCTGCGCAACAGGAAAAAGCGCGGCGCATAGCCTCCTGTTTCCGAAAGAAGCACGGCTTTATAAAAAACGGCTGCCCAAGGGGCAGCCGTTTTTAAGCTTTGGAAATATTAATATGTATCCGCTTTACGGCTATTTGCCGCCGGGTGACCGGCTTGCTCTGCAAAGACAGCGCAAAGCCGACGCCTAATCTTTTATATCGCAAACCTTGCCGATATTTTCGCCATATACCTTGATAACGCACTCGTAAAGCTTTTGAAGAAGGCTTGCCATCGTCTCCAAATCTTCTTGAGACAGGTTGCCCAAAATAAGCTCAGAAAAGCGCGCCTGCGCCTGCTTTAAGCGCTCAACAACGCCCTGTGCCTTATCGGTAACGAAAATTTTCTGGAAACGACGGTCATTCTCATCAACACGGGCGGTTATGTAGCCCTTGTCAGCCAGACGAACAAGTGCCTTGGAGACATACGCCTTGGAGACCCCGCGATAGCGCGCTACATCCACCGCGGACTGGAATTCAGGATTATTTGAAAAGAACAAAAGCACGTCTGCCTCGGGCTTGGTCAAGCCGCAGGCTATCGCCTCGTCCTCAATAGTTTTAGAGTAAAGCTCGCAGCCATAGCTCTGTATTCTGACAAATTTTCTTGTGTCAAACGCACTATCCATTAATAATCCTCCATGTTGACAAGAATCCCGTTTACGAGTAGACTATTATACGTTGAAAGCCCTAGACTGTCAAGTCTAATGAAACTAATGAGTATTTTTGTTGCTTTTTGACGAATGTGGGAGAGATAAAATGCGCACAAACCAAATGACGGAAACCGAAGCACTGGGTCAAAGCAGCGTAGGCAAGCTGCTGTTCAAGCTGGCCGCGCCCTGCATCGCGGCGCAGATAATAAACCTTTTATACAACCTGGTGGACAGGATGTACATAGGTCATATCGAGGGTGTGGGCAAGGCGGCGCTTACGGGCGTCGGCGTGTGCCTGCCGCTTATCATGATAATATCCGCCTTCGCGGCGCTGGTGAGCATGGGCAGTGCTCCACGCGCATCTATTTTTCTGGGAAAGGGCGATTTGGACACAGCGGAAAAGACCCTCGGCAACAGCGTGACACTGCTTGTTATCGCGGCACTGTCCTTAACGGCGGTATTTCAGCTTTTCTCAGAGCAGCTTCTCCTGCGCTTCGGGGCAAGCGAAAACACTATCGGCTACGCGCTTGACTATATCCTCATCTACTCTTTGGGAACGATTTTCGTCCAGCTAACGCTGGGGCTTAACGCCTTTATCAGCGCACAGGGCTTTGCAAAGATCAGTATGCTGACGGTGCTTATAGGCGCGCTTTGCAACATCGCGCTTGACCCTGTTTTCATTTTCGCGCTGGACATGGGAGTTAAGGGTGCGGCGATTGCAACGGTCATCAGCCAATGCGTCTCCGCAATTTGGACAATTTGCTTTCTCTGCGGGAAAAAGACCACGCTTCGCATCAAAGGACAAAATCTGAAGCTGTCGCCAAAGATTTTTCTGCCCGGTCTGGCACTGGGGCTTGCACCTTTTATCATGCAGTTTACAGAGAGCGTGCTGGCGGTCTGCTTCAACAGCTCCCTGCAAAAATACGGCGGCGATCTGGCCGTTGGCGCAATGACTATCCTTACAAGCTGTATGCAGCTTTCCATGCTGCCGCTTATGGGTCTTGCGCAGGGCGCGCAGCCGATAATCAGCTATAACTTTGGCGCACGAAATGCACAGCGCGTGCGGCAGACCTTTCGCCTGCTGCTTATATGCTGCGTCAGCTACGCACTTGTTTTCTGGCTGGCGGTGCAGCTTTTCCCGCAGGTATTTATCAGGATTTTCAATAACGAGCCTGACCTTGTCGCTTTCACCGTTCCGGCACTTAGAATTTACCTGCTGATGACGGGGATTTTCGGCATTCAAATCGCCTGCCAGCAGACCTTTATCGCACTGGGCAACGCCAAAAGCTCACTCACCGTGGCGGTAATGCGCAAAATCGTGCTGCTGATACCGCTTATATACATCATGCCGAAGCTCGACATCTTCAGCAGCAAAACAACGGCGGTTTTTGCCGCCGAGCCGGTTGCGGATTTTCTCTCTGTGGTCTTTACGGTGATTTTATTCTCCGCCCAGTTTAAAAAAGCTCTACGTTCCATTGAAGGCGGGGAGAACACCTCCTCGCAGCACAGGCAGAGCGCTCTTTTCCGTTTCGTGCGTGCGGCGGTGCGCCTTTTCACCCCGAAAATGGAGACCGTTTGGGAGCAGCCCTTTGCCGGTCGCGCCTCGGTGTTTGTATGCAACCATGACCGCGCATACGGTCCTATCGCCATGTGCGGACACTTTGACCTGCGCCAGGACATTCGCCCGTGGATAAACGCGCAGGTGCTATCCATTAAGGAAATGCCAAAATACGTCCGCCAGGACTTCTGGTGGCGTCCCGACCGCTGGTACACACGCATTCTCGATTATACAATAGCGTATATCTTTGCGCTTATCCTGCCGCCCATCCTGCGCGGCAGCGACTGCATAGCCGTTCACCACGACACCGGAGTTATGGCGACTCTCAAGCAGAGCATGAAATACCTGTCGGACGGTAAGCTCCTGCTCCTGTTTCCGGAGCATCCCGCGGGCTACAATGCTTATGAGGAAAAAATTTTCGACGGCTTTGTATCCGTAGGTCGGCTCATGTATTCACGCCGCAAGGAGATCGTCGATTTCTACCCCAGCTATGTAGACTGGAAAAACCACAAAATCTACATCGGCGCTCCCGTGAGCTATGACCCGGAGCTGGACTACAAGGAGCAGACCGTCACCATACCCGCAGCGGTGGAGAGCTTTTTCGCGCAACACCAGAAATAAACAATCCCCCCTATGCTAAGAATTGCAGCTTGAGCGCATATCTATTCATTACACCCGCAGTTGACAATGTGTGCCGTTTCGCCGTGTACTCAAGCCGAAACGTCGAAAAAAGGGCATCTCTTTCTATTGAAAGAGATGCCCTTTTGGTTTTTAAAGCTTTGCCTTGGCGCGTGTCCGTTAGGGATCAAGCTCGCTTTCCTCATGCAAAACGCAACGGTTGACGGAATCCTTCCTCGCCTGCTCAAGCGCTGTCTGCGCATTTCTTACAGCGTTGTCGTAATCACGGTTGAGCGGCGTTACAAGGCTGATGCCGACGCAGCAGTCAACAATTACGCCCTCCGGCAGTTTGATATCATTTACAGCGCTCTGCGCCTTTATCGCCTTGGTGATAGCGATGGAGGAGGTGTTGATACCGCTCATAAGCACGATGAACTTATCGTCCTCGAAGCGCCCCACAACGTCCTGCTCCTTAAAGCTGCCCTTTATCTGCTGCGCCGCCTCCTTGAGAAGTGTGTTTGCGGTGGTCCAGCCGAGTTTGCCGACGATGCCGCTGAAGTTTTCAATAGAAAACAGCATAAGAGCCGAAATTGAGCTTGTATCGTCCAGCCGGAAGCGCTCTCTAATGAAGCTGTCGGAGGTGTCCGTGCTTAAAACGCCCGTTATCATGTCCAGATCCATCTTATGATGGAGTCCCTCCATGCTGGCGACAAACTCCTCAAGCCGCTTTTTCTCAGTGATGTCAAGACTGCAAAGCAGATGGCTGCCGCCTGACACGCTGACCACCGAGGAGGTTACCCAGCGAACGCCCTTGGGCGTGTTTATTCTGTATTCCTCGCTGAAAGGCAGCTTTATTGTTCCGTTTCTCAGCTCGCCGATCAAGCCCTCAATCATCAGGCGGTCATCGGAATAGACGACCTTGTCCAGCCATTTTTTCTCTGCCGTGTTAAGCGCATAGGTTTTAAACACGCGGCGAACGTGGTTATAGCTCAAAAGCCTGAACAGGTTGGTTTCAAAGTTGAATTCGTATATCTCGTCGTAAATGCTGTAAAGCGCGTCGCTGTATTTGTTAAGCTCCCGCTCCTGCTCCGCCCTAAGGCTTTCAGTGGCATCAAGGAAAGTAATGCACAGCAGCGGCTTTTCATCGCTGCCGCCGATGCGCTTGATAAGCCCCTTGATATGCATGAGCTTGCCGCTGTAATTATAGCGCCGCACCGAGAAGCTTTGAACCGTACCCTTTGAAACCGCCGCGCGGCAGCAGTTGAGCAGCGGAAGCTGGTCGGCAACATAAATCTGCTCTATAACATTGAAAGAGGCTTTGCTGAAGGACGCAAGGTCGGGGTAGCCCATAAGCTCGTAATAGCAGCGGTTTACCCTTATCGCTTCAAGCCTGTTGTCGGAAAGCTCGTAAAGCCCAAAGCCGCCGACCATGCCATCCATAAGCGATGTCAGCAGGCTGTCGCCGCCCAAAACAGCGTTGAGGCTATCAAGCGTGATGGTCTCGGGAAGCGTCTGTTTGGCCGGCGCGGTGCTTTCTGCCTTGTTCAGCAGCTTTTCAAAATCGCCTCGCGCGATGGGTCTGGCGAAGAAATAGCCTTGAACCATGTCGCAGCCGAGCGAACGCAAGAATTCCACCTGCTCTTTTGTTTCAACGCCCTCGGCAACCACGGGTATGCCCAGCCACTTCGCCATTCGGACAACTGAGGTGACAACAGTGCCGACCTTGCCGCCGCGCTCAAAGCCCTCAAGAAAGCGCATATCGATTTTGAGAACGTCAACGGAAACATCCTTGAGCATATTCAGCGAGGAGTAGCCGCTGCCAAAATCGTCTATGGCTACGGAGAAGCCATATTTATGCAGTCTGTTGACCGCATCGTTGAGCGCGTCGGTCTCGTTGAAGAAGGCAGACTCCGTAAGCTCGATTTCGATATATTTTTCCGGGACGCCGCTCTTTTTGACGATTTCACGAACCGTTTCCGGGAAGCCTGAGTCATATATATGAACGCGCGAGAAGTTGACCGAGATGGGCACAAGCTCCTCGTTTTTTTCCATTCGCTCTTTGAGCATAAGGCAAACACGCTCAAGCATATAAAAATCCAGCTTGCGGATAAAGCCGTTTTTCTCGAAAAGGGCTATGAAGCGTCCGGGTGGGATAATCTCGCCGTTGGGCTTCTTCCATCGCACCAATGCCTCCGCACCCGCAACGGTTTCAGAATCGGTGCGGTATTTAGCCTGATAAAAGTCAACAAATTCGCCGTTGTTCAGACCGTTGATCATGTTGGCAACAAGCTCGGCGTCCTCAAGCTGACATTCGAGCATAGAGTCGTCATAAACGGCGATGCCCAGCGAGAAGTTGCCCTTGACCGTTTCCTTGGCGACCGACGCCTTATCCATCATAGAGGAAATAAGCATACCGCGGTCGCTTATCTCATACACTCCCGAGCAAAGGAAAAAGGGAAGCTGAGTTTCCTTTATGGTGTAATACGCGCGTTCGAGCGTTGCCTTGATCTCCTCAATGCTCTCGCCATACATAAGCCACGCGAAGCGATCTGCAAACAGGTGTCCGCAAACCTCGTTCGGCTTCATATAGCTGCGGGCGACCTCGGCAATGCGGCTCAACAGCTCATCGCCCTTATCAAAGCCGTAAAGAGCGTTGAAAGAGCGGAACGCAACTATTTCAAAGGATACCATTGCGCAGCATTTGTCCTCGGGGATTATGTCCAGCGCCTGCCGCGCATGGCTTTCAAAGCCGCGCTTTGTGTAAAGCCCGGTAAGCTCGTCAACATTTACAAGCTCAAGGAAGCGTTCTTCTTCCTTTTTAAGCTCTCTAAATCGGCGCATGACCCAATAAATAATTACGGCTAGAAGCGCCAAAAGCAGCAGCAACGCGATTGCCGAGCTAAGACGCAGATTTTTCGTCTGCTCGCTGACAGCGGAGTCCAGCAGACTCATATCTGTCATTGTCATTATGTAGCAGCCGCTAATCTCCAGCGGGTAATACACGGCATATTCCATGTCGTCGCCTAAGCGATATTGAGTTACGCCCTGCCCGCCGTTTTCTTTAAGGGTGCTTTCAAACGCTGAAGCGCCCTCGCTGACGAAAAGCCGAGAAAACAGGTCATCGCCCGGGGAAATCTTATGCACGTCGCCGAAATAAGCGATGACGCAGCCGTCAGCCGTGAACACAGCGCAGTCCCCCGTTCCGCCGGAAAAAGCGCCCGAAAGAGCGTCGGCATCACAAAGACCTACCACACGAATATTCTTTTCGCCTACCTTGGCGGGTACAAGCAGGGCAAGCGCGCAGCCGCTCTCGCCGTCGCCACGCAGCAGCAGTGCACCTTCATTACCCTCAGCCGCGGCGGCAGTCAATTCCTTTTCAAAGTACGCGGGTATATCGTTTCCGCCGAGGCTTATGATTTCCTCCTCGTACACGGCGGCTATGCCCGAAAAGCCCTCGACGCGGCAAAGCTCATCCGCCTCGTCAAGCCCACCCGACACAAGAGCGTCCGCATGGAGCTTCAACGCCTGAGTCTGCTCACTGACGGCGGTATCGAAAAGCTCTTTTTCCTGCCGCGTCCAAGCATCGACCTGCATAGGCGCGGCGTTTTGAAGCTGCCGCGTTGCGCCCGCCGCGTAAGACACGATGCACAGCACAAGACCGGTCACCAGCAGAAGCGGGAGCAGGAGAGATAATAAAGTTTTCGCTGTAATATGCTTCAATTTACTCAGCCTTCTCGAATAGTAAAAAACTCTTTTCTCCGCCGCAGAGCGGAAAAGAGTATTCAGAATTCTAATAAAAGCGGACGACCTTCAGCCCGTCCCAATATTAAATGTAAAGGCAAAAACTGCCCATACTTCCAACGATTATATATTATACACTAAGTGTTAAATCACGGTCAATGACTTTTTCGTTAATATTCATTTCGTGCGCATAATTGACATTATTTCGACAGTATTAGACAAAAGCTCACAAAAAGCGACAATATACGCTTTTTAAGGGCTTTTCCGAAAAAATCAGGCTGCCCGTGCGCAGTACATGAATATTTATTCAAAAACTGCCAATTTATGCACTTTGTATTCATCTCGCGACGGCTTGCTGTTTTTTCTGCACAAAAAAGCCCCCTACGTCTGTAAGGGGCTTTGGTGGACGATACAAGACTCGAACTTGTGACCTCCCGCACGTCAAGCGGATGCGCTACCAGCTGCGCCAATCGTCCAAATTATCGGCAAAGATGATTTTACACTAAACGCGCATGATTTGTCAATACCCGTTTTGTATTTTTTCGTGCAATTACAGCACGAAAACCTCCACAGCGTGATACGCCACACCTAAAATGCCGCAGCAGATTATTGTTTTCAGCGCTCCCAGCCGCGTTTTGCGCAGCGTTAAAAAGGCAAGCAGCGCCAGCACCGCGCAGAACAGATCCGTCCCCGCAAGGGTGACGGCGGACTGCCCCCAAAGCGCCTCAGCGAGCACGTCCACGCCCGCTACAGCGATAAGCGCGGTGACGCCCGGCTTTAGCCCGGACAAAATATCCTGCATAAACGAAAGCTGACCGTATTTTTTAAACAGCAGATATAAAACGCTTACTATAATAAACGGCGGCAGCATGAAGCCGAGCGAGGCAACAACAGAGCCGGCAAAGCCCGCCGCCTTCATGCCGACAAAGCTTGCCGAATTGATGGCAATAGGACCCGGCGTTATCTGCGAAATCGTAAGCAGATCCGAAAACTCGGTCATGCTTAGCCAGCCGTTTTGCTCAACACAGGTATGTTGAATAAGCGGCAGCGCAGCATAGCCCCCACCAAAGGCAAGAACACCAATATACATAAAGCCGAGGAAAAGCTGAATATAAATCATTTCGCGCGCCTCCTCCGCCATGCACCCAGCGCCGCGCCGGCAGCGCCGCAGCCGATTATTACAAAGGCAACGTTGATATCCAGCACAAAGGCGAGTAAAAACGCAGCAGCCATGATAACGATATATGGCGCTTGATCCTTGCGCATATAAGGCGCGGCCATGGAAACGACCGTATCGGCAATCACGGCGGCAACACCCGCTCTCATGCCGCGAAAGGCGGCGGAGACATAGGCGTTATCGCGGATAAGCTCATAAAAAAAGCACACGGCGGACAAAATCAGAACAGGCGGCAGAGCCGTTCCCAAAAGCGCACAGAGCGCACCCGCCAGCCCCTTGAGCCGATAGCCCATCAAAACTGTTGAGTTTATGACCATAGCTCCGGGCGCAGACTGACCGAGCGCCACAAGCTCTGACAGCTCGTCCTGATCGATCCAGCCGAGCTTTTCGACAAAGCGCTCGCGCATCAGCGGTATCATAACATAGCCGCCGCCGATGGTAAACGCGGATAAAATGAACGTATGCAAAAACAGACCCCCGCAGCTTGCCCCCCGACTGTTCGCTTTCATGCTGCGCTCTCCTCTCAATCAGGATTTTTAAAAAGGCGGACGGCGAAATATACGCTGTCCGCCTATGATATTATTCTCAGGTAACGTAGACCTTACACTCAACAGCCTTGCCGTACATTCTGGCGATTATTGAGCCTGTTCCCGTGCCGGTGGCGGTAACAAGACCGTTGCTGTCAACCGTGCAGATGCTCTCGTCGGTGCTTGACCACTCAACCGGACCGACTACCTCGATTGGGAAATGGCTGGTGCCCAACTGCGTTGTGCTGCCGACAGAGGTCATAAATTCAGTTCGCTCATCGCCGAAATAGGTTATCTTCAGCCAATCGAGCGCAGGCGTGGGAGTCGGCGTCGGCGTGGGGGTCGGCGTCGGCGTGGGACTAAGCTCAACGGAGGGAGTCGGCGTTGAGGGCGTGTCGTAATCGCCGCTAAGAGTGGTCGTTATGAGAACTATGACCGCAATGATAACGGCAAAAACGAGGCAAAGCCCAATAATGAGCTGCCAGCGTGTGTTTTCCTGCGCTCGCGCTCCCGCCGCCGTTCCCCGGCGGACGGAGTCTGTGCTGGCAGGAGTCCTTCCGCTCGGCTTTTGCAGCCTTGCCCCACAGGACGGGCAGGTGGATTTAAGCGGGTTGCAGGGCTCGCCGCATTTGGGACACCTATATTTATTGGAGAGCGCCATTGCTTATACACCCTTTCTCTGTATATAAAAAGCTCATTTTATACTATTATGATTAATATATACTACTACTTTTCGCACTGTTCGTCAAGCATATACGCTCGACGCCGAAACGTTAGGGGCGTCATGCAGAAAAAATACATTGCGGAATTTGTGCATTTTTACTTGCAATATCGGCGGCAAAATGTTATAGTACGGTTTTGGTAAAATACAAATTCTATTGTAAAAAGAGTGAAGAACAGTGAATGATATCAGAAACGTCGCCATCATCGCCCACGTTGACCACGGCAAGACCACACTTGTTGACGCCATGCTCAAGCAGGCGGGCGTTTTCCGCGACAATCAGGAGGTAGCCACCTGCGTTATGGACTCCGGTGATCTGGAGCGCGAGCGCGGCATCACCATCCTTGCCAAAAATACTGCCGTGCGCTACGGCGACACGAAAATTAATATTGTGGACACACCGGGTCACGCAGACTTCGGCGGCGAGGTAGAGCGCATCCTCAAAATGGTAAACGGCGTTATTCTTCTTGTTGACGCCGCGGAAGGACCAATGCCGCAGACCCGCTTTGTGCTTTCCAAGGCGCTTGAGCTTGGTCATCGCGTCATCGTGGTCGTGAATAAAATCGACCGTCCCGACCAGCGGATACTTGAGGTAGTGGACGAATGTCTGGAGCTACTGATGGATCTTGGCTGCACGGACGAGCAGCTTGACTCCCCCATGCTTTTCTGCTCCGGCAGGGACGGCACCGCCTCCTACTCACCCGACGTAGTCGGCACGGATCTGACCCCGCTTTTCCAGACCATTCTTGATTATATCCCCGCGCCCGAAACCGACACGCAAGCGCCCTTCCAAATGCTCGTTTCCTCAATCGACTACAACGAGTTTGTCGGCCGCATCGCCATCGGACGCATTGAGCGCGGCGTAATTCACACCAACGACGAGATCGCCGTTTGCAACTACCATGCGCAGGGCACGCCCCGCAAGGCAAAGGCTGTTTCCCTTTACCAATTTGAGGGTTTGGCTCGTACTCAGGTAAACTCGGCAGACGCCGGCAACATCATTGCGATGAGCGGCATCGGCGATATCACGATTGGAGACACGATATGCGCGCCGAGCGCTGTTGAGCCTATCGAGTTTGTTAAAATCTCCGCGCCGACTATCGAAATGACCTTCTCTGTCAACGACAGTCCCTTTGCCGGACGCGAGGGCAAATTCGTCACCAGCCGCCAGCTTCGTGACCGTCTGTTCCGCGAAATGCTGAAG
>SAMEA3663207__coassemble_181_pt1 | contig 23787 bp, 23 predicted proteins | sample SAMEA3663207__metabat2_high_PE_010 | metagenome-assembled genome bin SAMEA3663207 (sample SAMEA3663207) | pig gut metagenome | biome: pig gut; feature: pig-associated habitat; material: faeces | place: China | collected 2013 | reverse complement strand
CGCTCAAAACCGAGCGCGGCAACCGTGTTTTTCCCGTCAGCGATAATGCGCACGAGGTAGCAAATGCCCTTGAACGCTTTTCAAAACGCGGCGGGGTAAAGCATTTGCAGGAACGCGCGCTTGAGATTAAAACCGAAAACGGCGCAGTCTGCGGCGTGATAACGGATAAAAGCGTAATCTCCTGCCGCCAGGTGCTGCTTTGTACAGGCGGCATGAGCTACCCCGGCACCGGTTCAACAGGGGACGGCTACGCAATGGCGGAAGCCTTGGGACACAGAATAATCCAGCCGAAGCCTTCGCTTGTGCCGCTTGAGGCAAGCGATGATTATTGCGAGCAGTTACAGGGCTTTTCGCTTAAAAATGTAAAGCTCAATGTCGCGGATGCCGAAAGCGGCAAGACCGTTTTCAGCGAGCTGGGTGAGATGCTGTTTACACATTTCGGAATTTCCGGTCCTCTGGTGCTGTCGGCAAGCTCGCATCTTCGTGAAGCCGAGCTTAGCCGCTATCGCATCAGCATCGACCTCAAGCCCGGTTTGGATAACAAGCAGCTTGATGACCGCATATTGCGTGACTTTTCAAAATACGCCAACAAGGATTTTAAAAATTCTCTGACCGACCTTGCCGGTCACGCGATGATACCTGTCCTCATCCGCCTTTCGGGTATTCCGGAGGATATTAAGGTAAACTCCATTACCCGTGCGCAGAGAACTGAGCTTGTGCAGCTTTTCAAGTCCTTTCCCGTCCATGTTACGGGAAAGCGTCCCATCGACGAGGCAATCATCACCTCCGGAGGCGTGTGCGTGAAGGATATCAACCCAAAAACTATGGAGTCCAAGCTCGTTAGAGGGCTTTATTTTGCCGGAGAAATCATAGATGTAGACGCCTACACCGGCGGTTACAACCTGCAAATTGCGTGGTCAACGGCGTTTGCCGCCGCAAATTCTATGGAATAAATGAACTGCATGAAAGGGAATTCTATGCACGAGGATAAAAAGAGCTTCTCAGTCGCCATCGACGGTCCTTCGGGCGCGGGTAAAAGCACAATTGCAAAGCTCTGCGCCGAAAAACTAGGCTTTTTGTATGTTGACACCGGCGCAATTTACCGCACGGTGGGGCTTGCCGCGCTTGAAGCCGGCATTGCGTCCAAGGACGAGTCGGGTGTTGCCGCGCTTTTGCCTAAGCTTGAAATATCGATGGATCATGACGGCGATGGCTTGCAGCGTATGCTGCTTGGCGGGCGTGATGTTACAAGCGATATCCGAAAGCCTGAGGTATCTATTTATGCCTCTGATGTGTCCGCAATGCCGCCCGTGCGCGCCTATTTGCTTGAAATGCAGCGCAGGCTCGCAAGAGAGCATAACGTGATTATGGACGGGCGCGACATAGGCACTGTTGTTCTTCCCGACGCTGACCTCAAAATTTTTCTTACAGCCGATGCAGGCGAGCGCGCGCAGCGCCGATATGACGAGCTGCTCATACGCGGGATCGCGACAAGCTATGACGATGTCCTGCGCGACATCCTCTACCGCGACGAGAATGACAGCAAGAGAAGCATTTCCCCTCTAAAGCAGGCGGAGGACGCCGTTTTGGTTGATACAACGGGGAACACTCTTGAAAAGAGCTTTTCCATTATTTGCCGAATGATCGAGGAGAACATGAATAAATGAGCGCTTATAAATTCTGGTACTGTCTTACTTGGCCGCTTGTAAAGCTTATTTTTCCATACACTGTAAGGGGCAGGGAAAACATCTGTGAGGGGGCGGCACTTGTTTGCTGCAATCACTCAAGTCTCTTAGATCCTGTTTTTGTTGGGGGGGCTTTCGGAAGAAACGAGCAGCTTTTTTTCATGGCTAAGTCCGAGCTTTTTGAAAATTTCTTCCTTGCCAAGCTTTTTGGTTCAGTAGGCGCTTTTCCTGTCAAGCGCGGTGAAATGGACATAAATGCCATGCGCACCTGCATCGCTCATCTCAAAAGCGACGAAAAGGTCATGCTTTTCCCGGAGGGTACGCGAGTATCCGAGGAGGAACATATCGCCGCTAAAACGGGAGCGGTGCGTCTTTCTCTCAAACACGACGTGCCGATTATCCCGATGTACTTAAGCTCAAAGAAAAAAGCCTTCAGACGCTCTTATGTGGTGATAGGCAAGCCCTTCAAATTTGAAAAGCCTGCCGGAAAGGACTACACGACCTGCGCCGATGAGCTTTTGAGAAGAATTTACGAATTGGAGCCTAAGCCTTGAAAAAGCTTTATGTAGCCAAAAGCGCCGGCTTTTGTTTTGGCGTCAGCCGCTCGGTGAATATGGCGCTGGAGGCGCTGAAAAACCCGCAGTCTCAATGCTTTTCGCTAGGCGAGCTAATTCATAACAGCGATGTTGTAAATATGCTCTCGGAAAAGGGGCTTAAGGTTGCGCAAAACGTCTCTGAGCTGTCTGAGGGCGCGTGCGTCGTCATCCGTTCCCACGGAGTTGCGCGGCTTGAGTATGAGATGTTAAGCGAAAAGGGCGCTCTTGTAATAGATGCCACCTGCCCAAAGGTCAAGCGCATACACGCGCTCGTGTCTCAGGCAAGCCGTGAGGGGCGTCAGCCCATCGTCATAGGCTCGCGCGAGCATCCGGAGGTTCGGGCAATATGCGGCTGGTGCAGCGACGCGCTTATCTTTGCCGACGCGGAAGAATTTGCCTCATGGCTGCATCAGGAGCCTGCTAATTCGTCAAAAGCACTAAGCGTGGTGTTTCAGACGACGCAGACGCTAAAAAATCTAGAGAATACGAAAAAAATTCTTAAAAAAGAGTGTACAAACTTCAAACTTTTTGATACAATATGTAGCGCTACATCCATTAGGCAGCGGGAAGCCGCAGAATTGTCCAAATTCTGTGACGCAATGGTGGTCATAGGCGCGCGTCACAGCGCGAACAGTGTTCATCTCGCGGAAATATGCTCGGAGCATTGCGCAAGTGTTCAGTTTATTCCCTGCGCGTCCGAGCTTGATATTCAAGCTCTCGAAAAGGCGAACACAATCGGCTTGACAGCCGGAGCATCCACTCCCTCATGGATCATTAAGGAGGTAAGACAAACCATGACTGATGAAATCAAAGTTGAAGAAGCCACAGCAGAGCAGGTAACCCCGGAAACCGCGGCAGCGGTTTCAGAATCCGAGATGTCTTTTGATCAAATGCTGGAGGATTCTATCAAGACTATATATAACGGAGATACCGTTACCGGCATAGTAGACGCTATCACCCCTACTGAAATCAGCGTAGACCTTGGAATTAAGCACTCCGGATATATCCCGGTTTCTGAGTTCACAGACGACTCTGATGCCAATATTAACGAGTTGGTCAAGATTGGCGATGAGATTGAAGCTTGCGTTGTTCGCGTTAACGATGTTGAGGGCACGGTAATGCTCTCTAAGAAGCGTCTGGACGCTATCAAGACATGGTCTGTTGTTGAGGCGGCAGCCGAGGAGGGCACGGTTCTTGAGGGCGTTGTCACCGAGGATAACAAGGGCGGCGTTGTCGTCACAGTTAAGGGTGTTCGCGTTTTCGTACCCGCCTCTCAGACCGGTCTTGCTAAGGATGCTGAGATGAGCCAGCTTCTCAAGCAGAAGGTTCGCCTTAAAATCACCGAGGTCAACCGTGGTCGCCGCCGCGTAGTCGGCAGCATCCGTGCCGTGCAGCGCGAGGAGCGCCGCGAGCGCAGTGAAAAGATTTGGAACGAAATCGAAGTCGGCAAGCACTATAACGGCGTTGTTAAGTCCCTCACCGGATACGGCGCATTCGTAGATATTGGCGGCATAGACGGCATGGTTCACGTTTCCGAGCTTAGCTGGAGCCGCATCAAGCAGCCCAGCGACGTTCTCACCGTCGGTCAGGAGGTCGAGGTTTACGTTATCAGCTTTGATAAGGAAAACCGCAAGATTTCCCTCGGCTATAAGGATCCGGACGGCAACCCTTGGGCAAAGTTTATGGCTAGCTACAAGGAAGGCGACGTTGCTAACGTAAAAGTCGTAAAGCTCATGCCTTTCGGCGCATTTGCAGAGGTTATGCCCGGTGTTGATGGTCTTATCCACATCAGTCAGATTGCCAACCGCCGTATCGGCAAGCCCGACGAGGTTCTCTCCGTGGGTGATACCGTTGAGGCTAAGATTACCGCTGTTGATACTGAGAAGCAGAAGATTTCTCTGAGTATCCGCGCTCTCACCGAGCCTGAAAAGGTATCCAAGGATGAGCAGGAGTCTGCTACCGAAGCTCCCGCGCCCGAAAGCGATGCTCTCGTTTATGAAGTTTCCGCAACCGGCGAAGCAACAGGTGTTGCTCCCGAGGCAGATGCTCCCGCTGAGTAAGCTGAATAAGCACATACATTACGCTCCCGTTTTTTTCGGGAGCGTTTCTATATTCTTCCTCTATTTTTTTACAAAAGCACTTGATTTTTACTTTCATATAGTATAAATTACATATTTTTGACCTTTCTTTCTTGCTAAAACTTTTCCAAGCGTGTATAATAACCTTATAATGTTTGTAAATTTGCAGGGGGAGGGACAGCATTGTTCAACGTAGGCGACCGCATCGCGCATCCCATGCACGGCGCGGGTGTAATAGACAGCATCGTTACGCGGCACATTGACGGCGCGGACAAAAAATACTACGCGCTCCAGCTCCCATCTGCTGATATGCTGGTTATGATCCCGGTTGAATCCTCGGAGAATATCGGTGTACGCCCAATAATCGAGCCGCAGGAGGCTGACCGCATTATCAGCTCCATCGCCGATATTGAGGTGAACATGACCCAAAACTGGAACAAGCGCTACCGCGAGAATATGTTGAAAATCAAAAGCGGCGATTTGATGGAGGTCGCGGAGGTGATCAAAGGTCTTATGCTCCGAGATACTGACCGCGGTCTTTCTACCGGCGAGCGCAAGATGCTCCATTCTGCCAAGCAGATTTTAATTTCCGAAATCGTCCTATCCAAAAGCTCAAGCTATGAGGAAATTGAAGAACGCATTAACTCAGCGGTTTCATAAAAATATTCTGCGGGCGGCGCTGTCAGCCGGGAAACCTTTGCAGCGCTCCCGCATTATATTTTCCGTTTTTGGAGGAAGGAAAATATGTCCATTTTTAAATCAAAAAAAGCCTATTGCTCCGCCGTAATCGTTGCCGCCGGAAGTTCAACGCGCTTCGGCTCAGATAAGCTTTTCGCAACACTCGGCGGTATGCCTGTTCTCGCGCGCACACTTGCCGTTTTTGAGGGCAGCCCGTACATTAACGAAATTGTTGTTGTTACCGAGTCGGAAAAAATCATGGCGGTTGCTAAGCTCTGCGAGGATTACGGAATAAACAAAGCAAGAAAAATTGTCTGCGGCGGCGCAACTCGTTTGGAGTCCGCTCTCAGCGGCGTTTCGGAAACCGACCCCCGCGCTGATCTCATCGCAGTTCACGACGGCGCTCGCCCGCTGATAGCGCCGAAGATCATTGAAGATGCCGTTCTTACGGCAAAAAAATATCGCGCTGCCGTTCCTGCTGTTCCGACTAAGGACACGGTCAAGCTCGCAAATAAAAGCGCTGTTTACTCTACTCCTGAGCGCGCGGAGGTTTTCAGCGTTCAAACGCCGCAGGTGTTTATGCCGGAAATCATTAAGGGTGCGCTTACAAACGCGCTCGTCGAAGACCTTACGGTATATGACGACGCGCAGGCGGTGGAAGCCCTTGGCTTTACTGTGTATCTTAGTGAAGGCAGCGAGGAAAACATTAAAATCACAACGCCGCTTGACCTTCTGCTTGCCGAAACGATTCTTTATAGCCGCAGCCTTAGCGACGTGCAGCCCAAGGAGGCGGCAAAGTGAGAATAGGGCAGGGCTACGATGTTCACCGTCTCACGGCGGGTCGCCGCCTTATTCTGGGCGGTGTTGAAATCGAATGGGACAAGGGACTTTACGGTCATTCCGACGCCGATGTGCTTACGCACGCTATAATGGACGCGCTGCTTGGCGCCGCCGCCCTCGGCGATATCGGCATGATGTTTCCGGACAGCGACGAGCGGTTTAAGGACGCTGACAGTCTGCTGCTTTTATCCTCCGTTGGTAAAAGACTCTCTGAGCAGGGCTACAGAATTTCTAATATCGACTCTACCATTGTAGCTCAAGCACCTAAGCTTGCCGCGCATATTCCCGAGATGCGCAGCCGCATAGCACGAGCGCTGGGAATAGATTTTAATCAGATAAGCGTTAAAGCGACAACCGAGGAACGTCTTGGCTTTACAGGCTCGGGAGAGGGAATTGCCGCGCAGGCGATCGCGCTGATAGAAAACTGAACAAGCGTAGATGATTAAGCATAAAATACTTCAGACCCACTATCGGAAGGAAGGTCGTTATGCTTAATTATTTACTCATGTGCAGGTCGCTGACATATGCGCAGCGCGCTTCGCGTACTCTCGAACACGCAGGGATAACCGCAACTATCACAAAAGCGCCTAAAAGCGCAACAGGCGTCGGCTGCGGCTACTGTGTTAAGGTTTCTGAAAAAAAGCTCGCGCCGGCAATCGCTGCGCTTAATAAAGCCGGTTTAGGTCCGGCGCGTATATTTATGCTTTCGGAAAACGGCTTTGTAAGCGAGGTGGAGCTATGATTTACCTCGACAGCGCAGCAACCTCACTGCAAAAGCCGCAAAGCGTTTCACAGTCTGTTTCACGCGCAATAAAAACGCTTGCCAGTCCGGGCAGAGGCTGCTATCGCCCCGCCATGCAGGCGGCGGACTGTGTTTTGGACTGCCGAATGGCTTTGGCGTCCTATTTTGGCGTTGACGAGCCGGAAAACGTTATCTTTACCTTTAACGCCACCCATGCGCTGAACATCGCAATAAATTCGCTTGTTTCCTTTGGAGACAGAGTGGTTATCTCCGGCTATGAGCATAATTCCGTGCTTCGTCCCCTATATGCCGCGGGCGCGGATATCTGCATTGTTAGAACGCCGCTTTTTCAGCCGGAAACTATGCTGGAGAGCTTCGAGCGTGAGCTCCGCTGGGCTAAATGCGCGGTGTGTACCCATGTTTCAAATGTTTTCGGATACGTTTTACCGATAAGAAAAATCGCCTCTCTTTGCAGGGAACGCGGCGTGCCGCTTATAATCGACGCCTCCCAGTCAGCGGGAGTTCTGCCGATTGACAATTCCGTGCTGGGTGCTGCTTTCATAGCAATGCCCGGACACAAGGGGCTGCTCGGTCCACAGGGAACCGGAGTTTTGCTCTGCAATCACGAAACGCGTCCGCTGATGCACGGCGGCACCGGCAGCAACAGCTCAGAGGTTCTTATGCCTGACTATCTTCCCGAACGGCTCGAAGCCGGCACGCACAATGTTGCGGGGATAGCGGGACTTTATCAAGGCTTAAAATTCATTGCCTCCAAAGACAGACATTGTATCGCAGACCATGAGCGCCGATTAAAAGACGCACTGGCATCACAGCTATCAGTCATCGACGGACTAAGAGTATTCTCAACAAATGTTCCCTCGCTTCAGACGGGAGTGCTTTCCGTTTTGCATGAGAGCATCGGTGCTGATGAGCTGGCGGAGCAGCTTGGCAAGCGGGGAATATGCGTTCGCGCGGGGCTTCACTGTTCACCGCTCGCGCATGAAACCTGCGGCACAGCAGAGGAGGGAACGCTGCGCTTTAGCTTTTCTCCCTTCAATACTCTCAGAGAAGTACACATGGCAGGCGAAGCTATGAAGAAAATCATAAATAATATCGCAAAATAAGCCATTATATATTTGCCATTTTACACTTATCAATATATAATAAAGTGATACCAGTCCCCGCAGAAAGAGTATATGCGCTCTGCGTTCCTTAACTCTACACAACAGAGGTCATACCTATGGAGCAATTTAAATCCGAGTTGACTAGATCATTAAACTATTTACTTTCAGCAAGCATATCGGATATTGTCGATATGCTTATTATTGCGTTTCTCATATACAAGCTAATTGGGCTTATCCGCAGAACAAATTCCAACCGCGTTGCAAAGGGTGTGCTGATAGTCGTTTTTGCCCTCTGGGTTTCCGACTGGCTGCGCCTTCCGGTTGTCAACTTCGTGCTTACAAAAGCGGTTGAACTTGGACTCTTGGCTCTTGTAATTTTGTTTCAGCCCGAAATTCGCCGCTTCCTTGAGCGAGTCGGCAGCGGCAGCATCGTTTCCTTTCTGCGCGGCAATGTTCACGCGCAGGTCGTCGATGCGGCAATCACGCAAACCGTTCTCGCCTGTAGCTCCATGTCGCAGTCGCGCACGGGCGCGCTTATCGTATTTGAGCGTGTGAATGCTCTCGATAACCAGATTAACACCGGCACCATCATCAATGCCGATACAACGGCAGAGCTGATGAAAAATGTGTTTTTCAACAAAGCGCCCCTGCACGACGGCGCCCTTATCATAAGAGACGGACGTATTGCGGCTGCCGGGTGTATGCTTCCGCTTTCAAACAACCCCAACCTCAGCCGCGATTTGGGTATGCGCCACCGCGCCGGTATCGGCATGAGTGAGCAGTCTGACGCGGTCATCGCAATCGTATCCGAGGAAACAGGCGCAATCTCCATTGCTGTAGATGGAATGCTAAAACGTCATCTCAATCCGGATACGTTTGAAAAAATACTTAGAAACGAGCTTATAGTCGAAGAACAGAGCGAGGCAAAAGCGAAGAAAAAGCTATTCGGTCTTCCTAGGGTGAAAAAAGATGAAGAGTAATACTGCCAAGAAAAGCATATGGGACAACCGCTTGCTATGGGCGGCTATTTCCCTTGTCTCCTCGGTGCTGATGTGGGTCTATGTAACCACCACCATCGGTGATGTTCACGAAACGGAATATGAGGGCGTGCAGGTCGTTTTTAGAGGCGAGGATACCCTCCGCGAAAAAGAGGGGCTTGTTATCTCAAACGCCAGCACGAACACTGTAACGGTCAAGCTTCGCGCCAACCGCCGCGAGCTTTCAAAGCTCAGTTCCTCCAATATGCACGCCGTTGTTGACGTATCAAAAATAACCGCTACAGATAAGGGCAACTATACTCTTACCTTTACGATGGAATACCCTGTCGGCACGGACAGCAACGCAATTGACGTTGTATCCTCGTTCCCGCAGAGCGTTTCCTTCTATGTTGACAAGGCGAGTTCCAAGTCCATCGAGGTAAAGGGCGAATTTGTCGGCAGCGTTGTTGAGGGCTTTGCAGCGGGCAAGCTTGAGTTTAACCCGGATACGATAGTCGTTACCGGTCCGCAAAACGAACTTGACCAGATAGCCTACGCATGGGTTTCCATTCCCCGCGAGGATGTGGACAAAACCCTTATGTTTGACTCTGAATTTGTCCTTATGGACTCTGAGGGCAACACTCTCGATCTTCCTAATGTTCAATCAGACAGCAGAACTGTTTCCGTCACACTGCCGATAACCTCCACCAAGGAGGTGCCGCTCACCGTTGACTTGGTCGCGGGTGCGGGCGCAACAGACGAAAACGTAAAAATAACGGTTGACCCTGCGACGATAATCATAGCAGGCGACGCTAAGACGCTTGAGGGCATCAACAAAATCTCCATCGGCACTGTTGATTTGGCATCCTTTGCCGTTACCTATGAGGACAAGTTCTCCGTTGTTCTCGATAACGACATTACTAACGTAACAGGTATAACCGAAGCGAAGGTCACCATCTCCGTAATTGGGCTTGAAACGAAGCGTTTCAGTGTTACGAACATCACGGCAATAAACGTCCCAAGCGGTCGTCGGGTCGAGTTTGAGACCAAGGAGCTTAGTGTTACTCTCCGCGGCAGCAGCGATGTTATAAACGCGGTTAAGTCAAATAACATCCGAGCTGTGGTTGACCTTAGCGACGTTGGAGCAACGACCGGCGCAATTGAGCTTACGGCGAAGATATATGTTGACGGCTACACAGGCGTTGGCGCTATTGGTGAATACCCGCTGTTTGTGGAAGTTTACTGACAAAGCTTATAAATCGAAAGGACAATAGCAATGATTAAAAGCATGACCGGCTACGGCGGAGCAAAGATCTCCAGCGACGGCAGCGATTATTCTGTTGAGATAAAAAGCGTAAACAACCGCTACCTGGACACGGGAGTTAGAATACCTCGCGGCTTTCTCTTTGCCGAGGATGCCGTTAAATCGGCTGTCCAGTCGCATATCAGCCGCGGTAAGGTGGATGTGTTTATCAACGTTTCCAACCTCACCGGGAACGACACGGCGGTTATCGTTAACGCGCCGCTTGCCGCTGAATACAAGGCTGCAATAGACCAAATCGGCGAGCAGCTCGGCATAAGCCACGAGGTCAGCGCATACCAGCTTTCCCGTCTGCCGGAGGTTATCACGCTTGAAAAAAACGAGCTTGATAAGGAAGCTGCGCTCGCTTTGCTCATGAAAGCCGTAAACGAAGCCTTGAGCGACTTTAACGCCATACGCAGCCGAGAGGGTGAAAAGCTCTGCGATGATATTTCCTCCAGGCTTGATACCATTGAAGGCTATGTTAGCTTTATTGAGCAGCGCTCGCCTCAAACCGTCGTGGAATACCGAGAGCGGCTCACACGAAAAATGCAGGAGGTGCTTGAAAACACACATATCGACGAGAGCCGAATTCTCACCGAGGCTGCGATGTATGCCGACCGCATAGCGGTTGACGAGGAAACAGTGCGTCTGCGCAGCCACATATCCCAGATGCGTGAATTGCTCAAAAGCAAGACTCCTGTCGGAAGAAAGCTTGATTTCATAGTTCAGGAGCTAAACCGCGAAACCAACACGATCGGCTCAAAATGCAACGACAGCGAAATTGTAAAAATCGTCCTTGATACAAAATCCGAAATAGAAAAAATCAGGGAACAGGTTCAAAACATCGAATAGGAGGCGTCGGTGTGAAACTAATCAATATCGGCTTCGGAAACATGGTTTCCGCAACTAGAATTATTGCCATCGTCAGCCCCGAATCAGCGCCGATAAAGCGCATCATTCAAGAGGTTCGTGACAGGGGGCAGCTCATTGACGCCACCTATGGCAGACGCACCCGAGCGGTTCTCATTATGGACAGCGGTCATGTGATCCTTTCCGCCATTCAGCCGGAAACCGTGGCGGGCAGAATGAGCGGAAAAAATGAGTCTGATGCCGGAGGTGAGCCTGAGCATGAGTGAGCAAGGTCTGCTTATTGTCGTGTCAGGTCCGTCCGGCGCGGGCAAGAGCACTGTTATTTCCAAGGTCATGAGCGATGACCCAAGCTGTGTCTTTTCAATATCCGCAACAACCCGCCCTCCGCGTGGGACTGAGCAAAACGGTGTGGAATACTTTTTTGTAGACCGCGAGCGTTTTGAGAGCATGATAAAATCGGGAGAGCTGCTTGAATACGCTGAATACGTCGGCAACTATTACGGCACACCGAAAGCGCCTGTTTTTGAAAGTCTCAACCGGGGCAAAAACGTCATTTTCGATATTGAAGTTCAAGGCGCGATGCAGATAAAGCAAAAGTGTCCTAACGCGGCTTTGATTTTTATTGTTCCGCCGAGCTTCTCCGAAATTGAAAAACGTCTGCGCGGCAGGCATACCGACAGCGAGTCAAAAATCCTCCAGCGTCTGGAGACCGCAAGGAGCGAATATGCCCAGGCGATCAACTATGACTATATCGTAATCAACGACGATCCCCAAAAAGCAGCAAATGAAGTAAAAGCAATAATTTCCGCCGAAAAATGCAGGGTGGAATTTCGTAAGAAATATGTTTTAGAGGTGTAATCACTATGATGCTATATCCCCCCATGGCCGATCTGGTCGAAAAAGTCGGAAGCCGCTATCTTCTCGTAAATCTCGTTGCACGCCGTGCAAGAGAGATCTCCAGCGAAGCTGAGGAGTGCGAGGAGTCTCTGGAAAAAAAGCCTGTTTCCAGCGCTATTGACGAGGTTTATACAGGCAGACTCAAGGTTGTTGACAACATGATGGTCGAGAGCGACGTTCTCACGGATTTCAGCGCTCCCGTTCATAACGAGCAGTAATTTTTAGCTTTCGGGCGGTGACACTGTATGGACAAGCCAATAGCAAGAATTGCGGTGTCAGCCGCCACCTACTGGATAGATAAGCCCTATGACTACCTTATCCCTGACGAGCTGCTGCCCTCGGTTAAGGTTGGATGTCGAGTAATAGTGCCCTTCTCACGATCCAATCGTGCCTGTGAAGGCATAGTTCTTGCGCTGGCAGCACAGGGACCCGACAAAAAACTTAAATCCATTGAGAGCGTGCTGGATCTAAAGCCTGTCTTGTCTCCGGAGTTTATAAAGCTTGCCATATGGATGCGCGAACACTTTTTTTGCACCGTTTACGAAGCGGTAAAAGCTATGCTCCCCGCCGGACTGTGGTATAGCATCAGCTCCGGCTGCTCGCTTTGCGAAGGCTATGACAGGGAGAGCGCCTACGCCTGCGTAACCCGTTCTGAAAAGCAGAAAAAGGTTCTTGACGTGCTTTTTTCCCATGGTGGAGAATGCGATATGCGTGAGCTTGAGCTGGCTTTTGGGGATGATGACCCCTCCGCCGCCCTCCGTGCGCTGCGCGATAAGGGCGTTATCAAAACCGAAAGCGTGAGCAGGCGCGGCGTAAAGGATAAAACCGTCAGCTTTGCTGTGCTTTGTGTCTCCGCAGAGGAGGCAAGGGAAACAGCCGCCTCAAAAAAGCGCTCTGCCCCGTCTCAATCGGCGGTTCTCGAGCTTTTGGCAGACTTTGGCGAGCTTAGCGTGAGCGACCTGCGCTACTTTACCGGCGCTGCCAACACCACCATAAAAAAGCTGGCGGAAGCCGGGCTTATTGCTCTTGAGCAGACGGAGGTCTTTCGCAGACCAGATTATAAGCATGGTGAGCATCTTGATATGCCCGGCCTGAGCGAGGGTCAGCAGGCAGCCTTTGAGGGGCTTCAAACGCTCGCAAACGCCGCCAAGCCCGCAGCCGCGCTGCTCTATGGCGTTACCGGCAGCGGCAAAACTCTTGTTTATATTCGCCTGATCGGCGAGCTTCTAAAGCAGGGCAGAGGCTCTATTATGCTCGTGCCGGAAATTGCGCTTACGCCGCAGATGCTCCGCAGCTTTTCGTCTTACTTCGGTGAGGATATAGCCGTTTTGCACTCGTCGCTTTCCGTCGGCGAGCGCTACGATGAATGGAAGCGCATCAAAAGCGGCAAAGCCCGTGTTGTTGTCGGAACACGCAGCGCCGTTTTTGCACCGCTTGAAAATCTGGGTATGATAATAATCGACGAGGAGCAGGAGGATACCTATAAATCTGAAAACTCCCCGCGATACAACGCCTGCGACGTGGCAAAATACCGCTGCGCAAAATCGGGCGCAATCCTTGTTTTAGGCAGCGCCACGCCAAACATAGTAACGCGATATAACGCCGAAATCGGCAAATACAGCCTTTTCAAGCTCACCGAGCGCTACAACCGCCAAGCTCTGCCCGCAGTTGAAATCGTTGACATGAAGCGCGAGCTTCGTGCAGGCAACGGAGGCAACCTCAGCAGCGTGCTGATTTCGGAGCTTGAAGCTAACATTGCCGAGGGCAGGCAGAGCATTTTGTTCCTCAATCGCCGCGGCGCAAATAAGCTTATCACCTGCGTTGAGTGCGGCTTTACTTACAAGTGCCCGCGATGCAGCGTCAGTCTTACCTATCACAGCGCAAATAACCGCCTCATGTGCCACTACTGCGGCTATTCACAGCCGGTTGGCGAGCGCTGCGTCGAATGCGGCGGCTCTCTTAGTTTTGTTGGTGCGGGAACGCAGCGTATCGAGGAGGAGCTGGAAACACTTTTCCCAAATGTTCCCGTAATCCGCATGGATACGGACACCGTTTCCGGCGCAGGCTCGCATGAGCTGATTTTGGATCGCTTTCGTGACGAAAAGATCCCTATTATGGTCGGTACACAAATGGTTGCAAAAGGGCTTAATTTCCCCAATGTAACTCTTGTCGGCGTCCTATCAGCGGACCAATCGCTCTACTGCGGCGACTATCGCTCGGCAGAGCGCACTTTCTCACTTATAACGCAGGTGGTTGGTCGTTCCGGTCGGGGGCAAACCCCCGGCAGAGCGGTCATACAGACCTTCACTCCCTCAAACGAGGTAATAAATCAAGCGGCAAGGCAGGATTATGACAGCTTTTATCAAACGGAGCTGGAGCTGCGCCGTATTCAGGGCTGTCCGCCATTTGCTGATATCTATGCGGTAACCGCCGTGGGTATGGACGAAACTCAGGTGCTTCGCTGTCTGAACACGGCTAGGCGTCTGCTTTTGTCTTCACTCGGAAAAAAAGGCGTTAGAATTCTTGGTCCTGCGCCGCTTGCTGTGGTAAGAATAAACAATCTATACCGCTACCGTCTTACCATATATTGCAAGGACAGCAGGGAAATCCGCGAGGAGCTTTCAAGGCTGCTTGAATACTGCAACACAAATAAGGAGTTTAAAGGCGTCTCCGTTTTCGGAGAGCTTGACCCCGTATATTGACATCTGCCGCCTTGCGGCATCATGGAGGAAGAAAATGGCAACCAGAAAGATATTGCTTAAGGGCGAAAAGGCGCTCAATTCGCACTGCCGCCCCGTAACCGAATTTAACGACAGACTTCATACTCTCCTTGACGATATGAAAGAAACTCTTGTGCAGTCCGGCGGTGTAGGTCTTGCTGCGCCGCAGGTCGGCGTATTGCGCAGGATTGTAATCGTCCTTGAGACAAACGTTGAAAACGAGGGCGACGAATACATGATAGAGCTGATAAACCCCGAAATCATTTTTGAGGAGGGCGAGCAGACAGGTCCTGAGGGCTGCCTGTCTCTGCCGGGAAAATACGGCATCGTTTCCCGTCCGGATCGTGTTCGCGTCCGCGCGCAGGACAGAAACGGCAACTCCTTTGAGGTTGAGGGCGAGCACCTTACGGCACGCTGCTTCTGCCACGAGCTTGACCATCTTGAGGGCGTTTTGTTTACCGAGCGCGCAGAGCGAATGCTGACGCCCGAGGAGCTTGAGCAGGATTAAACGAGGTGAACGCATATGCGTATAGTTTTCATGGGTACGCCCGATTTTGCGGCTGCCTCTCTTAAAAGCCTTTTAGACAACGGCTTTGATGTTGTCGGCGTTTTTACTCAGCCGGATAAGCCCAAAAACCGCGGTATGAAGCTTTTTGCCAGCCCTGTTAAGGAGCTTGCCGCGACCGCAGGCATTCCTGTTTATCAGCCGGAGAAAATGCGTGACGGTACGGCGCTTGAGATATTGAAATCTCTCAAGCCCGACTTGGTCGTTGTTGTTGCATATGGCCGCATTCTTCCGGATGATATCCTCGCAGTTCCGCCTTTGGGGACAATTAACATCCACGGCTCGCTGCTTCCGCAATACCGCGGTGCCGCGCCAATTCAGTGGTCGGTTTTAAACGGCGATAAAATCACGGGCGTGTCATCCATGTACCTTGCTGCGGAGATGGACGCGGGGGACGTTATTTTCACCAGCGAAACGGAAATCGGCGAATATGAAACTTCGGGCGAGCTTTTTGAGCGCCTGAAGGATATGGGCGCGCAGCTTCTGTGCAAAACCGTTCGCGCCATCGCAGCGGGAGATGCACCCCGCACTCCGCAGGAGCATGAAAAGGCAACAATGGCTCCGCCCCTCTCGAAAGACATGAGTCCGATAGATTGGAACAAAGCCCCGCGTGAAATCGTCAAGCACATATGCGGATTAAACCCATGGCCTGTTGCAACAGCCGAGCTGTGCGGCGTATCGTTCAAGATCTATGCGGCGGAATATACAGACACCAAAACCTCAAAGCCGGCAGGCACGGTGCTTTCAGCCGACCCGAAAAGGGGAATTGAGGTTTCATGCAAAAACGGAGAAACGCTTTTGATAACCCGCTTGCAGGCTGCCGGCGGAAAGCAGATGAGCGCGGGAGACTATCTTCGCGGTCATCCCATGAACGTATGATAGTTTTATTTCGGAGGTAAGCATGGCAAAAACAGCCAGAGAAACCGCACTGTTTATATTGGAGCGCTGCCGCAGAAGTAACGCTTTCTCCGACGCTCTGCTTGGCAGCGCGGTGAAAACCTCCGAGCTTTCACCAAAAGACGCTGCGCTGTGCACAAGGCTTTGCTACGGCGTTTTGCAAAACGCCGCGCTCTGCGATTTTTACATCGACCATTACTCGCAAGGCAAGGCGTCAAAAATTGAGCCAAAGGTGCGCGACATTCTTCGTCTTTCGGTGTATCAAATTCTTTTCCTTACAAAAATCCCGCCCCACGCCGCAGTAAGTGAGGGCGTGGAGCTATGTAAAAAAAGCGGCTTTGGCAGAGCATCCGGCTTTGTAAATGCTGTTTTGCGAAAAATATCTGCTGAGCGCGAGCATCTGCCGCAGATACCAAAGAACGATTTTTACGAATACCTTTCGATAAAATACAGCACGCCAAAAGAGCTTGTGCGTGTTCTTTGCCAAGACCTCGGAAACGACTTTACAGAGAACTTTCTTGCCGCAAGCAACAGTGAAGCGCTGACCTCGCTTCAAGTTAACACATTAAAAATAACGACCGACGAGCTATTAGCGCGGCTTTCCGAAAATGGCATCTCTGTAAAGCAGCACGATTATCTTCCGAACTGCCTTGAGCTTGAGGGAACAGGCGATATTGCTACGCTCTCGGAATTCAACGATGGACTGTTTTATGTTCAAGACGCTGCCGCGCGCATGGCGGTGCTTGCCGCCGCGCCAAAACCAGGAGATAAGGTGCTTGATGCCTGCGCCGCCCCCGGCGGAAAGAGCTTTGCCGCAGCTATTATGATGCAAAACAAGGGCAGCATCACCTCCTGCGATCTCCATGACAACAAGCTTTCCCGAATAGAATCGGGAGCGGCACGTTTAGGAATTGACTGCATAAAAACCCATGTATTTGATGCTTCGCACGCTGATAAGGCTTTTTACGAATCCTTTGATTTGGTAATTGCCGATGTACCCTGCTCGGGCTTGGGAGTTATCCGTAAAAAACCCGACATACGATACAAAAGCGCCGAGGACATTATGTCTCTCCCCAAAACACAGCTTGCAATTTTATCAAGTGTTTCAAACTGCGTAAAGCCCGGCGGAGTGCTGATTTATTCCACCTGCACCGTGCTTCCGCGCGAAAATGAGGACATTATCCGCGCCTTTCTGGAAAAAGACAGCCGCTTTTCTCTTGAAAGCTTTACTCTCCCGCAGCCGATAGGCAAGGTCGAGGGTGGTATGCTCAGCCTTTATCCGCAAACTCACGGCACGGACGGCTTTTTCATTGCAAAGCTCAGAGCTTTGGAGAGCCACAGGAGAAACCATGAAAGCTGATATTAAATCCATGCTTCCAGAGGAGCTTGAGCTTGCACTCAAGGAACTGGGCGAACCCAAATACCGCGCCAAACAGATTTTTACATGGCTCTCTCGCGGAGTCAGCTCCTTTGACGAAATGTCAAACCTCTCAAAGCAGCTTCGCAGCACCCTTGACGAACGCTTTTTCATCACAGTGCCGCAATGTATCCGCAAACAAGTTTCGCAGATAGACGGCACGATAAAATACCTCTGGCAGCTTGCCGACGGCAACGCCATCGAAACAGTTGTTATGAGCTATAAGCACGGCAACACCGTCTGCATATCCTCGCAGGTCGGCTGCCGTCAGGGCTGCGCGTTTTGCGCCTCGACCATCGGCGGTCTGGTACGAAATCTTGAGCCGTCTGAAATGCTTGACGAGGTGCTCTTTTCACAAATTGACTCTGGCAAGCCGATTTCAAATATCGTCCTTATGGGCATAGGTGAGCCGCTTGACAACTTCAATAACGTCATGCGTTTTTTGGAGCTTGTTAACCACCCTGACGGCATGAACATCGGTATGCGCCATATTTCGCTATCGACCTGCGGCTTAACAGAAAAAATCGACGAGCTGGCGGAGCGCGATTTACAGCTTACACTTTCCATTTCCCTCCACGCGCCGGACGATGATACGCGCAGCGCCATCATGCCCGCAAATCGTGGAAGGGGAGTTGACCTTCTTATTGATAGCTGCAAGCGGTATTTTGAGCGCACGGGCAGGCGCATTTCCTTTGAATATGCAATGATTGATGGCGTTAACGACACGCCTGAACACGCAAGAGGGCTTGCAAAGCTTGCCCTTTCTGCAAGCGCACACGTTAATCTCATTCCCTTAAACCACGTTGAGGAGCGTAGATTTAAGCCCTCAAGCCCCGAGAACCTCAAAAGATTTATTAGAATTCTGGATGCAGAGGGCGTAAACTCCACACTGCGCCGCAAGCTTGGCTCGGATGTGGACGCCTCCTGCGGTCAGCTTAGAAGAAAGGCGGCAAGCAGCAATGATAAATCAACTGCCGCCGATAACTGGAGGAACGAATGAAAGGCTACACCATCACCGATATCGGCAAGGTGAGATCCGAAAACCAGGACAGCGTTCGATTTATTCAAGACGATGAACTTCAAGCGCTCGGAATTCTCGTTCTGTGCGATGGTATGGGCGGAGCACAGGCGGGCAGCGTTGCCAGCAACATCGCCATGAGCGCCTTTATCGAAAGAAGCAGGCAGTCTCTTTCCGAGGGAAGACGAGCACCGAAGCTGGTTGAGATTTTGAAGGATGCGGCAGAATATGCCAACACCTGCGTGTTTTCAAAAGGAAACAGCGATGCTGCCTGCGAGGGCATGGGAACCACTCTTGTCGCAGCAGTCATCAAAAGCCGTAGCTGCTGCGTTGTCAACGTGGGCGACAGCCGCGCATATCTCATCAGTAAGGGTGAAATAACGCAGATCACGCGCGACCACTCGTTTGTTGAGGAAATGGTCTCGCGCGGCAGCATTACGCGCGAGCAGGCAAAAAACCACCCACGCAAGAACGTGATTACCCGCGCCATAGGCGTTGAACCGAGCGTTGAGTGTGACCTCTACACACCGCCGCTCAAGAAAAATGACATTCTTCTTTTATGCTCGGATGGTCTAAGCAACACTCTCAGCGATGCAGAGATTTTGGAAATCGCCGAACGAAATAAGCAGCTTTCCGACATTGGCAAAGAGCTTGTGGATTTGGCGCTGTCGAGAGGCGCTCCCGACAATGTGACCGTAGGTCTTGTCCGCAAGTGATATAGTTCCTTGCGGCAGCTATTGCCTATGCAGCAGGCATTGCCGCTGTATTCATCGGACGCTGCGCCACGGCTTATTACGAGCCAACTGCGCAAGTCTCCCTTTTGGAGACTTCACGACGTTTGTGTAAGCACATGGAGGTTGAAATGGAGAATAATATGGAGCGTTATCTGGGGAAAACGCTTGACAACAGATATGAAATACAGGAAATAATCGGCTCAGGCGGTATGGCAGTTGTTTATAAGGCACGCTGCAACCGGCTCAACCGTCTTGTCGCGGTAAAAATCCTGCGCGATGAATTTGCCGACGATGCTGAGTTCCGCGAGCATTTCAAGGCGGAGTCTCAGGCCGTTGCCATGCTCTCGCACCCGAACATAGTCGCCGTTTACGACTTCAGCCGCGAGTCTGACACGCAGTACATCGTAATGGAACTGCTTGAAGGCATTACCCTCAAGCAGTATATGCATAAAAAACAGGGCGCTCTTAGCTGGAAGGAGGCTCTGCACTTTTCAACGCAGGTTGCTAGAGCACTCAGCCATGCTCACTCAAAAGGCATCGTCCACCGCGACATAAAGCCACACAACATAATGGTCGTCAAGGACGGCAGCATAAAGGTCGCTGATTTCGGCATAGCACATTTGCAAAACGAGACCTGCGTCAGTTCCGGCGAAACAATCGGCTCTGTCCATTACATCTCTCCTGAGCAGATCCACGGAGACCCCGTTGATGCCCGCTCGGATATATACTCTCTCGGCGTGGTGATGTACGAAATGCTCACAGGTCGCCTGCCATTTGACGGGGAAACGGTTGAAGCTGTTGCAATGCAGCATCTTAGCTCTGCTTTGACCGTACCGCATGAGCTTAACCATGATATCCCAGCCCGTCTTGAGGAGATTACGCTGAAAGCGATGTCCGCCGATATAGAAAACCGTTATCAGTCGGCTGATGAGCTGCTTGAGGATTTGGAGGCTTTCCGTAAGGAACAATCAAGCTCCGTCGTTGAAGCCCCGGCAGCAGGGGATAGGATAACCGCCTATTGCGTCGGAGAGGAGCCTGCTGTGCGCCCCTTCAGGCGCACAGGCGAGCTTTCAAAGAAGGCTTATGCCAGACGCAAGGTACGCTCTCGCAAGGTCAGCACCCTTTCCGGCTTTGGGCTAATCGCCGTTTTCCTGCTGGCAGTTCTTGTTTTTCTCTGGAATTTCTGGCTTAGGGACATATTTGTGGACTCTCAGCGTATAGTCGTTCAAAACTTTGTAGGAGAAAACAGTGAAGAAATCATCAACAGCGCCGCCTACAAGGATATATACAATTTCTATGTGGTATACGCCATTGACCCGAACTATTCAGAGGGTAAGATAATCTCTCAAAAACCCGAGCCGGGCAGAAGTATCATGCTTACCAGCGATGGCATCGACATTGAGCTTACCGTAAGCACCGGCATCCTTATGACAAAAATACCCGATGTGGTTAACATGGAGTACCGTACGGCAACCATTGCCCTTGAAAAGCTCGGCTTTAAGGTTGAAACCACGCTCGTAGCCTCGGAAACCATAACCGAGGGCTATGTTGTCAGCTCTCAGCCCTCGGTCGACGAGGAGCTTCCCGCAGGTTCAACGGTTTATCTTTCCGTCAGCGGCGGTCCGGAGCTTGTTGAAATCACAATGCCTAACCTTCTGGGCTTGTCTCAAAGCTCTGCTATCAAAACGATTGAGGATAACGGTCTGGTTCTCGGCAGTATAAGCGAGCTTGAAAGCGATTATAGCGAGGGCACTATTTTCTGGCAGAATATTGACGCCGGCGAAACAGTCACAAAGGGTACTGTAGTTTATCTAAAGGTTTCCTCAGGACCGAAAGAAACCGAACCGCCCGAAATCTCCGATAACCCGCCGGCAGAGTCCGGAACTGAGCCAACTCCGCCGCCCGCAGCGGATACCGTTGCACCGCCGACAGAGGAAGACAACGACTGATGGAAACAGGAGTGATTATCAAGGCGCTCAGCGGCTTTTATTATGTTCACACGGGCTCTCAGCTTGTTGAATGCCGAGCAAGAGGACGCTTTCGCAATGAGGGGCTTTCCCCTCAGGTCGGAGACAGGGTCGATATCACCGTTGATTGCAACGGAAAAGGAACCGTATGTCACATCCACGAGCGCAAAAATTGTTTTTCGCGTCCCGCTGTCGCCAATATTGACTGCATGGTAATACTTGCCTCGGCTGTAATTCCCATTACCGACCCTTACCTTATCGACCGCGTTAGCTCGGCTGCGGAGTACGCTGATTGTGAGGTTATTATCTGCATCAACAAAACAGACCTTGACCCGGCAGACGCGCTTTACGACATCTACAAAACCACTGGTTATTCAGTAATAAAGACCAGCGCCGAAACAGGCGAGGGGATTGATGAGCTTCGTCAGGCGCTTTCCGGCAAGGTCTGCGCCTTCACGGGCAACTCAGGCGTCGGAAAATCAAGCATTCTAAACGCGCTTTCGCCCGATTTGAACCTCCTTGTCGGCGAGGTGAGTGAAAAGCTCGGCAGAGGTCGGCACACAACGCGCCACGTTGAGCTGTTTCCGCTCGGCAACGGCGCTTATATTGCGGACACCCCCGGATTTTCCTCCTTTGACATGGACAGAACCGAGTATATCCCCAAGGATAAGCTGCAATACTGCTTCAAGGAGTTTGAGCCTTATCTCGGTCAATGCCGCTTTGATGACTGCGCCCATATTAAAGAGCCCGGCTGCCGCGTGCTTGAAGCAGTTTCAAACGGAGATATTCACCAAAGCCGTCATGACAGCTACCGACGTTTATACGACATTTCCTCTCAATTTAAAGAGTGGGAGCTTAAGCCCTCCAATCACTAGAATAAAGCCCCGTGCGTATATTGTTATGTAACATATGCGTGCGGGGCGTATTTCTTTGAAAGGCGGTGTGAGGATGCGCTGGAAGGGCAATGGCGGCAAGATCGGCTGCCTGACGGTATTATTGGGCATATTTTTGCTGCTGGCGCTGGTGCTGCCGCCCGGCTTTTGGTGGTTTGTTCTTGGCGTCCTGCTTATTTTCGTCGGGTTTTGGATAATGAGATGCCGCTAGGCAGAAACGGAGGTTGATATGCGCGTTACGGTTATTCTTCCACCCAAATTCATCAGAGTTGTTTTAAACCGATGGTTTAACAGATAGCTACGAGCATATTATCGGTTTGTCCTTCATATTGTTGAGTGAAACCGATATGAAAGGACTGGTAATATGCGTAGCGAGCTGCATCGTGTCCAGAGCGATTGCTATAAGCTTATATATGACAACGAAGGAAAAAAAGAGGAGACGCTGGAGCTTGTCGTTCCTGACAGGTGCGGCGACATAGGGAGAATTCTCGACGTTCGTGCCCAGCTATATCTGGTTTCCAAAAAGCTGCTAGACGGCGAGGCACATATTTCCTCGCGCGCGGAGCTGTGCGTTATTTTCTGTGCAGAGGAAACCGGCGCAATTGAGTATGTAACGGCGGAGCTTCGCTTTGAACAGCAATTCAGCATTGGTGAAAGCGATTGCGAGCTGTTTGCACAGGTACGTCTGGCAAGCGTTGATGCGCGGGCTTTAAATCCAAGAAAGCTGCTTTTGCGCGCCGAGTGCTGTGCGCACGCGCGCTGCTACACGTCCGAGCAGTTTACAGTTTGGGACGGCTTCGAGCTTGATAGCCCGCCGCCTGCCTACATACAAAAGAAAGAGCTTATTCACAGTCTTTTGACCGACCTGCGTGAAAAGAGCTTTACCATCTCCGATGAGTATACTCTGCCGGCTAAATATTCCGGCGCAAAAATGCTCAGCACCGAAACCGAGCTAAGCGTGTATGACGTCAAGCCTGTCGGCAACAAGCTTGTATTTAAGGCAAACGCCAATACAGCGGCGCTGTTTCTAAACACTGAGGACGGAAGCGTATTCAAATATGATTTCTCGTCGCAGTTTTCGCAGATAATTGAGATAGACGCGACCGAGGAGGCGGCAAGCTTTGTTTTCCCCGCGCTCAAGGAGACGGAATTTGTTTCCTTGCCGGATAGGGAGGGGGTCTGCTTCTCGATGCGGCTTACTATGACAGCGCAGGCAATTTGTCAAAAGAACGTCGTGTCGTCTTTCATTGCGGACGCATATTCAACCAGCTACGAGCTAAGCACCGAAGCCCAGGAGCTAAGCTATACACGCCTAGCCACCAGTGCGCGGCTGCGCATACCCCTTAAAGGCAAGCTGCCCTCCGGCGGCAATTACAGGTCTTTGGCATATATTACTCCAATCAGCGTAAATTGTATGGCAGAGGGGGCTTCCATTATTTGCCGCGCCGAGCTTTGCGGCTTTGCCGAAAATGAGGACGGTGAGCATGTGCCGCTGCGCCTTACTCTCAGTGCCGAGGAGCAGCTAAGTCTTGCCGAAAGGCAGCGTCTTGAGCTGATAAGCTTCTGCGGCGAGCCGCTGTCAGTAGAGCAGGGGGGAGAGGTCAGCCTCGCTGTAACGGTGGAATACAGCATATACGAGCAGGGAAGCATAACAGCCGTGCGCGAGCTGTGCTACGATGAGGAAAAGCCCATAAATCAAAGCGAGCTTCCCTCTTTGACCGTGCTCATCGCCCCGGGCAATGATGAGCTTTGGACGCTTGCGAAAAAATATGGCTCAACAGTCGAG
>SAMEA3663207__coassemble_146_pt1 | contig 27090 bp, 20 predicted proteins | sample SAMEA3663207__metabat2_high_PE_010 | metagenome-assembled genome bin SAMEA3663207 (sample SAMEA3663207) | pig gut metagenome | biome: pig gut; feature: pig-associated habitat; material: faeces | place: China | collected 2013 | reverse complement strand
CCGACGTGAGCTACGACAGTGAGGGCAGAGTGACGGGCGTTGAAATTATGGAGCAGACGCCTGTTATTACCAAGCTCACGCGCTATGGAGAAGGCTCCAGCCGCTCGCTTGCCAGCCTCCAGTCATATTACCTCGGCGGCGGTTACGTTATTTATCGCAACCCGGAAAGAGACTTTGTTTCTTATACTCCGAGCGCAGCCGTTCCCCTTGATGACGAACAGCCGCAGGGCATGAAAAACAAAGCCCCAAAAACCAAGACAAGCGCCTTTGCGGGCGGAAAAACCGTTGCTCTGCGCGCTGATGACGCCGATGCGGTGATTTACTATACGCTCGACGGCTCTGCACCCACCACGGGAAGCACAAGATACTCTTCTCCCATAACCGTATATGATACGACCAAGCTTCGAGCCATCGCATATACAGACAAGTATTCGGACAGCAGTATTCTGGAATACACAATTAAGGTGCCGCAGTGCCGTCAGCCGACGGCGGAGGTGTCCTCCGGCATGAGCAGGGAAAGCCTTGTTGAGTCGGGTGCGAAAATAAAGCTAAGCGCGGAGAAAGGCGCAAAAATCTATTACACCACCGACGGGAGCACGCCTACAAGCTCAAGCAGCGTTTACAGCGAACCCATAACGATTAGCCGTGACACCACGATCAAGGCTGTTGCCGAGGCGGACGGCTTCCGCCGCAGCGAGCTTATGACGGCAAGCTACACAGTGGGCGAGATATATACCGTTGAAGCCTCTGCCGATGCCGGCGGGACGATTAGCCCAAGCGGACAAAAGACCGTGCTTGAGGGTGGAAGCGTAAAATATACGATTAGCCCCAAAACAGGCTACGAGATAAGCGATGTACTCATTGACGGCGTAAGTGCCGGCGCGCTGACGGAATATGAGTTTACGGGTGTCCGCGCAAACCATAGAATTCAGGCTCGCTTTTCGGTAAACACGCAGATACCCTTTGAGGACGTCCCCTCAGACGCATGGTATCACGACGCTGTCTCATACGCCTATTCAAGCGCGCTTTTCAGCGGAACCTCGGAGACCGCGTTTTCCCCCGAACTTACGATGACGAGAGGAATGTTCGTAACCGTTCTGGGACGAAGCGCGCAGCTTCCAAAGGAGCTTAGTACGGGAATAGGCATAGTGACCGCGAAAGGCGTAAATATCCGAGCGGGAGCTTCAACGGATACCGAAAGGGTCGGCTATGTTGAAAACAGAAACACTCCCGTGCAGGTGCTCGGTATCGAGGGCGACTGGTTTAAGATAAGCACAGGCGAGGTTACAGGCTATATCCGAAGCGACCTTATGCGAGCCTATGACGGCAGCTTTAAGGATCTGCCGGAGGGACGGTATTACAATGTCTACGCCGAGTGGGCGTATCTTACAGGCATTACAAACGGTGTGTCTGAAGATGCCTTCGCGCCGGAAAACAGCATTACGCGCGAGCAGATGTGCGCCATGCTTTATAAATACGCGACCGCGTTCGACATTGAGCTGCCCAAGGGTGAGAGCATCACCTTTTCCGACGATGCTAGGATAAGCTCCTACGCGCGCGAAGCGGTATATGCGCTAAACGGCGCGGGCGTGATAAACGGCATGGGCGACGGAAGCTTTTCGCCGCAGGGAACGGCAACAAGAGCGCAGGTGGCGCAGGTTATGATGAAGTTTATAACCGCAATTTCATAAAAAGCAGGCAAGCCGCAGGGAGAGTTTAAGTAAGCTCCGGCGGCTTGTCTTATTTTTGCGTAAAAAGAGCTATAATAGCTTTATATTTGTTAAGGTATAAAAAATTAACAAAATGTTCTTCCAATGGTTAGAAATTGTGATAGTATTAAAGCAAATCATGGCATGAGGGGATCTATCGGAAATGACCTTACGCTTACCCGCAAAGAAAAAAGCAGAGCCGGAGCGCAAGCTCGAAAAAATTGAGGTAATATGCGCCGCACCGGAAACAGGACTTACGGCTCAGCAGGCAGCCCTGCTTATGGAAAACGGCTACGGCAACACCGCCATTGAGCCGCCTACAAAAACTGTTGGACAAATCGTTAAATCAAACCTTTTTACCTATTTTAACCTTGTTTTCTTCATACTTGCTGCCTGCATCATTGCAGTTGGCTCGTGGTATAACCTTACCTTTATGCCCGTAGTGCTGGCGAACATCGCCATAGGCATTTTTCAGGAACTTCGTGCGAAAAAAACGCTTGATAATCTCAATATTATCAACACTCCCAAGGGAACGGTAATACGCGACGGGCAGCAGCGCAGCGTACCCGTTGAGGAGCTTGTGCGCGACGATATCGTTGTTTTCGCAACCGGCAGCCAGATATACGCCGATGCGGTTGTTGTTTCCGGCGAGTGTCAGGTAAATGAAGCGCTGATGACAGGCGAGGCGGACGAAATCAAAAAAGCCGTCGGCGACGAGCTGATGAGCGGAAGCTTCGTTGTAAGCGGTTCTGTAAGGGCGCGGCTGACGCGCGTTGGCAGGGAATCGTATGTATCCCGTCTGACGATAGAGTCGAAAAAAAGTCAGGGCAAGAAGCAGTCTGAGATGATGCGCTCGCTCTCCAGCTTGGTAAAATGGATAGGTATTGCCCTGATTCCCATTGGCGCGGCGCTTGCATATAAGGAAATAACCATTCTCAATCAGAGCGTGGAGGACGGCGTTGTTCACACGGTTGGAGCGCTTGTAGGAATGATTCCTGAGGGACTCTATCTCCTCACCAGCATCGCGCTGGCGGCTGCCGTTGTTCGTCTTGCCCAGCGGAAAACACTGGTGCATGACATGAACTGCATCGAAACTCTTGCGCGGGTTGACACTCTATGCGTTGACAAGACGGGTACGATCACTGAAAACAAGATGATATTAGAAGATATCTGTCTGCTCTGCGAGGACAGGTTTACAGCCGACGATATCCGTCTCATAATGTCCGACTATGTTGCCGCACTTCAGGACGATAACGACACGATGGCGGCACTGAGGAAATATTTCAAGGCTCAGGTTAACCAGACTGCAGTTGAAACGCTGCCTTTTACGTCTGTCAAAAAGTACGGCGGCGTATCCTTCCATGAGGACGAGACCTATATCCTCGGCGCACCCGATGTTATCCTCGGCGAGGACTACGACAAATACCGCGACAAAATTGATTTTTACGCAAAAAAGGGCTGCCGCGTGCTGCTGCTGTCTTTGTATGACGGTAAGCTTTCCGACGAAACGCTGACAGCGGAAAGATTTCCGCTGGCGCTGCTGCTGCTGACGAATAAGATACGCAAGAACGCACCCGAAACCTTTAAATTCTTCGCCCAGCAAGGCGTTGACATCAAGGTGATATCGGGCGACAATGCCATGACCGTTTCGGAGGTCGCCAAGCGCGCCGGCATTGCAAACGCCGAAAAATACATTGATGCCCGCGAGCTGAAAGACGACAACGCCATTAAAAAGGCGGCAGCGGAATACACCGTGTTCGGGCGCGTAACGCCCGTGCAGAAGCGAAAGCTGGTGCGCGCGCTGAAGGCGGCGGGGCATACCGTTGCCATGACCGGAGACGGCGTAAACGACGTTTTAGCCTTGAAGGAAGCTGACTGCGGCGTTGCAATGGCTTCCGGAAGCGAGGTCGCCTGTCAGGTGGCGCATGTTGTACTTCTCAATTCCGATTTTTCCTCCATGCCCTCGGTGGTCATGGAGGGCAGGCGCGTTATAAACAACATAGAACGAAGCGCTTCGCTGTTTATTGTTAAAAACATTTTCTCCTTTGTATTCGCGCTGGTTTCACTGCTGTTTTCTTTCCCGTATCCCGTGACGCCCGCGCAGCTTAGTCTTGTAAGCTCGCTTACCATCGGCGCGCCGTCGTTTGTTCTGGCGCTTGAGCCGAACAACAGTCTGGTTCAGGGCAAGTTCCTTAAAAATGTGCTTTTCCGCGCTCTGCCCGGCGGACTTACGGATATTGTTCTGGTTATCGGCGTTATGCTGTTTTACCTCTATTTCGATATGCCGCAGGAGGAGATGTCCACAATCTGTGCAATACTAGTCGGCATCGTCGGTCTTGCGGTGCTGCATAAAACCTGCAAGCCGTATAACAGCTTGAGAAAGCTGCTCATGGGAGGGATAACCGTAATATTTGCGATAGCGGTGCTGTTTTTCCGCGATTGGTTCACGCTCGTTACGCTCAACATTTCCTCCTTGCTTGTTCTGGCGGTGTTTGCCCTGCTTGCATATCCCGTTATGCGAACAATGTCAACGGGACTTGAGCATATTGGAGCGCACGCTGAAGGCGAGGGCAGAGCTAAGCCCAACCGCGGCGGAATGCATTTGGCAAATAAGAAAAAATAGCCCGCCGCAGAAGCGTCTCGATATCGAGATAAAAAATGAAATAAAAAGAAAGCCGCCATATGGCGGCTTTCTTTTTTTGCAAGTGTGCCTGTAAGCCGGGTTCTGTCGTGAACGACCATCTATCTAGGCGCATCGTTGCCGATACGCTCAAGCCACCTCCTCGAGAACTGCCGGGCAGGCATTGTTCTCTCCACGGTGTTGCTCCGGATAGAGTTTACAGCGACGGTCACTTCCATGCCGTCGGGTGAGCTCTTACCTCGCCTTTCCACCCTTACCGACGCCTCAAGCTTGGCTTGCTCGTCCTCTTGTGTCATAAACGCAAAAGAACGAAGGCGCGGCGGTATATCTCTGTTGCACTTTTCCTGAAGTTGCCTTCGGCGGGCGTTACCCGTTATCCTTGCCCTATGGAGCCCGGACTTTCCTCATGCACAGGTTTTCACCTTGTGCCCGCGGTCGTTTAGCATACTTGCTGATAGATTTTACAACTCATTTTAACCCTTGTCAAATCAATTATGCGTTTTGCCGGAAAGTGACTTTAAAATATCTTTGCTTCACAAATTCATTAAAGTGAGATATACTAAGCATAACACATTTTGGGAGGCGGAGCATGGGCGGCATGGAACTTGGCATTAACATAAACGACGCTTACCGCTACATGGGCGGCGTTGGCGAGCCGGACGATGTTACTAAGACCGAGCTTTTGCAGGCGTCAGAAGACGTGCTGAAAGCAGCGTCGCCTCGTGTTATCACCCGCGTTTTGGACATAAAAGACCGCGAGGGAGCGGTTTGCTTTGAAGGCTCCGCGCTTCGCCTTGAGGGGCGCAGCATAGCCGCATTGCTGAACGAGAGCGAAAGCGCGGTGCTTTTCTGCGCAACCATCGGAAACGAGATTGAAGCTCTGCTTCGGCGCTGGCAGTTAAAAGACATGGTTAGAGCGGCAATGCTGGATGCCTGTGCAAGCGCGGCAGTTGAAGACCTTTGTGAGCAAGTTAATGATAGCCTTGCTGAAAAATGGAGGGAGAGGGGCTTCTGGCTTACCGAGCGCTTTAGCCCCGGCTACGGCGACCTGCCGCTTTCGGTGCAGAGGGATTTTTGCGCGGAGCTTGACACGGCGCGAAAGCTCGGCGTATGCGTTAGCGGCAGCGGCATTATGATACCGCGAAAAAGCGTTACCGCGATAATCGGCATATCGAAGCGTCCGCAGCCGTGCAGACGAGACGGCTGCGAAAACTGCGAATATCGTTGCGGTTGTAAATTCAGAGAAAGTGGGGTGACCTGTTATGGACAGGCTCTTTGACAGCGAATTTGTCATTTTGGACGGCGGAATGGGTACTATGCTTCAGCGCGCGGGCTTGCCTGCGGGCTGCATTCCCGAGGTTTTTACGCTTGAGCATCCCGAAATTCTTGAGAATATCCATAGGTCATATTATGACGCGGGCAGCAGAATAGCCTTTGCAAATACCTTTAGCTGCAACTCACGAAAGCTATCTGCCAGCGGCTATACGGTGCAGGAATTGGTCAGCGCCTCGGTTGCCGCGGCAAGACGCGGCACGGGCGGAAGAGCGAAAATCGCTCTTGATGTCGGTCCTATAGGCGAGCTGATGGAGCCGACGGGCACACTTTCTTTTGATGAAGCCTATGAGCTTTTCCGGGAGGTGGTCGTTGCGGGTGAAAGAGCAGGGGTTGACATAATTTCTTTCGAGACCTTCACCGACCTTGCCGAGCTTCGCGTAGGCGTGCTGGCGGCAAAGGAGAATACGAGTCTGCCCATTTTTACGACCATGAGCTTTGAGGAGTCTGGACGCAGCTTCACAGGCTGCCTTGCAGAGAGCTTTGCCGTGGTTATGACGGGGCTGGGAGTGGACGCTTTGGGCGTTAACTGCTCGCTCGGTCCAAAGGAGCTTATGGCAACCGTGCGCCGCATTGCCGCCGTTACGCCGCTGTCGCTTATTGTCAAGCCCAATGCAGGACTTCCCGATGCCCGCGACGGTCATTATAGCATCGACGCGCGGGAGTTTGCCGAGGAGATGGCTGAATGTGCGCAGATAGGCGTGCGTTATGTTGGTGGCTGCTGCGGCACAACGCCGGAGTATATTGCCGCGCTTTGCGAGGTTTTAGCGGATAAAAAATGCGCCAAGCGTAAATATGAGCCGAGAACCCGCGTTTGCAGCGCGCTGCGCATGGTTGAAGTAAATGAGGTTCGCGTTATAGGTGAGCGTATAAACCCCACGGGAAAAAAGCGCTTTGCTCAGGCGCTGCGTGAGGGAGATATGGACTATGTACTCTCGCAGGGCGTTGCACAGATGGATGCGGGCGCGGATATTCTCGATGTTAACGTCGGCGCTCCGGGCTTGAACGAGCCTGAGCTTATGAGCAATTGCGTTATGGGACTTCAGGCGGTCTGCGATCTGCCGCTTCAAATAGACTCCAACGACCCTGCGGCGCTTGAAGCCGGGCTTCGCCGCTTTTGCGGCAAGGCAATAGTAAACTCCGTTAACGGCGAGCGCGCGAGGCTCGACGCTGTGCTGCCCATTGCGCAGAAATACGGCGCGGCGGTGGTCGCGCTTACTATGGACGAGCGCGGAATCCCCGAAACGGCTCAAGAGCGTTTCGAGATAGCACGCGGCATTATGGACGAATGCGTTGCGCGCGGCATCCCCAAAGAGGATATCTTCATTGACTGCCTGTGCCTTACTGTTTCCGCAAATCAAAGCTCCGCGGCGCAGACGCTTGATGCGCTGCGCATGGTTAAGGAGCGCTTGGAGCTACACACGGTTTTGGGTGTTTCAAACATTTCCTTCGGTCTGCCGAACAGGGAGCTTATTAACAGCAGCTTTCTCATGCTTGCGATGGAAAACGGGCTTGATTTACCTATAATCAATCCCAACATCCCCTCAATGATGTCGGCGGTTGCAGCGTTTAAACTACTGCGAGGCTTTGACGCTGACTGCAAGGGCTTTGTTGAGCGCTTTGCGGAGGCAACCCCGATGTCCGCTGCGCCGGCGAGGACGAGCGAGCTTAGTATTACCGAGGCGGTATGCAAGGGCATGAGGGCGGAAGCGGCCGAAATAACGCGTGGGCTTTTGGAGAATATGAGCGAGCTTGATATAATAAACGAGCTTCTCATTCCGGCTCTCGATATCGTTGGCGAGCGCTATGAGAGGGGCGAGCTGTTTCTTCCCCAGCTTATCCGCGCGGCGGAGGCGTCCTGCGAGGCGTTTGAAGTCCTCAAGCAGAGCATCGCAAAAAAGGGTGACGGCAGTGTTAGCAAGGGCAAGATACTTGTTGCCACCGTCAAGGGCGACATACACGATATCGGAAAAAACATAGTCAAGACCATCCTTTCAAACTATGGATATCAGGTGCTGGATTTAGGGCGCGACGTAGCGCCTGAGAGGGTTGTTGAAGCGGCGATACGCGAAAAGGTGCGTCTTGTGGGCTTAAGCGCTCTAATGACAACGACGCTGCCGGCCATGGCGGAGACGATAAAGCAACTGCGCCGCAGCGGGCATGACTGCAAGATATTTGTCGGCGGCGCTGTGCTTACTCCGGAGTACGCCGCTGAGATAGGGGCAGATTACTACGCCAAGGACGCAAAGCGCTCGGTGGACATTGCAAAGGAAGTTTTGGGATAGGAGGGCGGTATGAGCTTTTGGAACAAAAACGGCACCGCGCTTTTTGACGGCGGTATGGGCAGCTATTACGCGGAGAAATTCGGGCATCAGCCGGAATGCTGCGAGAGAGCGAATATTGAATACCCTGAGCGTGTTGAGCGTATCCACAGGGAGTATATCAATGCGGGCTGCGATGCGATAAAAACCAATACCTTTGGAGCGAGCCGCAGCGGGCAAGACTGCGACGAGGAGACGGCAAGGAGTATTCGCAAAAGCGGCTTTAAGCTGGCTCAAAAGGCAGCGGAGGGAACCTCCGTTTCCGTTTTTGCAGATATCGGTCCGATACCTCATGTTGAAAACGAGGATGAGACAGCGCAGTATATAGACGCTGCCGATGATTATCTCGCTCTCGGCGCGGAGAATTTTTTGCTTGAGACTTTTTCATCAACCCAAGCGCCCAGAATGTTGGCTGAATATATAAAAAAGCGCTGTCCCACGGCAAAAATCATCTGCTCTTTTGCCGTGGCACCGGACGGCTTTACCAGGGAGGGCGTTTCCGCTGCTCTGATTAAGGCTGAGATGGAGTCTGACGATAATGTGGACGCCTTCGGCTTTAACTGCCTATCCGGTCCAAACCACATGGTCAAGCTGGTGCGAGAGCTGGGGGAATTCCGAAAACCTCTTATCGCCATGCCGAACGCGGGTTATCCCACAACCGTCGGCAGCCGCACATTCTATGAAAACAACGCCGATTACTTTGCAAAAATGCTTGCCGAGCTGGCGGCTTGCGGCGCCGGCATAATCGGCGGCTGCTGCGGCACAACGCCGGAGCATATTGCCAAGGCGCGCGCTTTGCTTGATATCCCCTCAGGGGGGAGGAAAAGCTATGCCGTGGTAAAGCCTGCCGCCGCGATTGAGCCAACGGAAAACAGACTTTGGAAAAAGCTGGAGAGCGGTAAAAAGCTTATTGCTGTTGAGCTTGACCCGCCTGCAAATTCTGATATCCGCGTGTTTATGAACGGGGCGCGCGCCCTGCGCGACGCGGGGGCGGACGCGATAACGATAGCAGACTGTCCCGTTTCCCGCGCTCGGGCGGACAGCAGCCTGCTTGCAGCCAAGCTCAAGCGTGAGCTGGATATTGAGCCGATACCGCATATGACCTGCCGCGACCGCAATATAATTGCAACAAAGGCGCTGCTTTTGGGACTGAATGCTGAGGAGGTGCGCAATGTCCTTGTAGTTACGGGAGACCCTGTGCCAAGCTCTGAGCGCGGAGTGATAAAAAGCGTTTTCAACTTCAACTCCGTTGTGCTGACAAGCTTTATAAAGCAGCTTTCGCAGGAGCTTTGCTGCGGTGAGTTTCGCGTTTTTGGAGCGCTCAACCTCAACGCCGTAAACTTCGATGTGCAGCTTCGCCACGCTCAGGATAAGATCAAAAGCGGTGCGGACGGTTTCTTGACGCAGCCGGTGCATTCCGAGCGTGCGCTTGAAAATCTCAAAACGGCGCGGCGCGAGCTGGACGCTAAAATACTCGGCGGTGTAATGCCCATTGTGTCTCACCGCAACGCCTGCTTTATGAACAGCGAGATCGCGGGCATATCGGTAAGCGATGAAATCGTGCGCCGTTACGAGGGCTTGGATAAGGATCAGGCGTCTGAGCTGGCCGTTTCGCTTACAACGCAGATAGTGCAAAGCATGGCGGACTATGTTGACGGCTATTACATGATAACACCATTTTCTCGAACGGATTTGATTTGCAGAATAATGGACAACGTAAGGTAAAAAAGAGCGCTGCAAAAGCAGCGCTCTTTTCTATGTGCTATATGTTTAGATTATTTCTTTTCGGCTTTGTCATCTGCCGGGGGACTATGCTCGATAAGGCAGACAATGGATTTTTCAACGCGGTGGGCTTTGATTTCCGTAACCTTGATGTGCAGAAGGTCGGTTTCAAGCTCAAAGGTCTGCCCATCGTCGGGAATTGAGCCGTATGAGCCGAAAACGTAGCCGCCAAAGGTCTCGTATTCTTCGAGCGGAAGCTCGATGTTGAGCTTTTCCGCAACCTCGTCAAGCGAAGCTGTTCCGCGAATACGCCATGTGCCGGAGTCCAGCATTTCAACGTCCGCGCCCTCGTTCTCGTTATCTTCACCGTCGTCGATATCGCCGACGAGAAGCTCTAATAGGTCGTTCATGGTGATAACGCCGAGCATACCGCCATATTCATCCAGAACAATAGCAAAGTGGTTGCGGCTTGCTTTCATCTGCTTGAAAAGAGCATCGGCAAAAATGCTTTCGGGAACAAAGTATGCGGGCTTGACGGCGTTCATTATAACATTTTCCTTGCTTTTGTCATCAAGCAGGAGATAGTCGCGCACGTTCAAAACGCCGACAACATTATCAACTGTTTCGTCACAGAAGGGATAGTTTGAGTGCCGCGTGTCAAGAATGGTTTTATCCCAGCTTTCCGGAGTCTCGTCCGCCCAGAGAACGGCAACATCGGTGCGGTGAGTGGAAACCTCACCGACGGTCATGTCGTCAAATTCAAAAATCTTCTTGATAAAGTCACGCTCGTCGATATCAATTACGCCCTTGTCACGTCCCGCGTCTACCATCATGAGGATTTCTTCCTCACTGAGATCGTCCTCGTCGGCGTTGGGGTCGATGCCGAGCAGGCGCAAAATACCGTTTGTGGACTTGGTGAGCAGCCAGACGATGGGGGAGAAGAAGGTTGAAATGAAGCTGATAAGCCCCGAAATGCCAAGCGCGATGGACTCAGCCTTCTTCATAGCGATACGCTTGGGAACAAGCTCGCCCAGCACAAGCGTGAAGTATGAGAGAATGAGGGTGATGAGGATAACTGAAATACTGTCCAGCGTGGAGGCGGGAATGCCTATGCCGAGACTGATGAGCCAAGTGGTTAAGCGCTCGGAAAAATTGTCCGCCGCGAATGCGCTGCCCAAGAAGCCGGAGAGCGTAATTGCGACTTGAATGGTTGCGAGAAACTTTGCCGGCTCGCTGGTGAGCCGCGCAAGGCGCACAGCCTTTTTGTTGCCCTGCGAGGCAAGGCGCGCAAGCTTTGTGTCGTTGACGGAAAGAACCGCTATCTCCGCGCAGGCGAAGATGGCGTTAAGTATTATAAGGAAGAGCTGCAAAAGTAGCTGCCAAAATAATTCGTCCAAGAGTATTGACCTCCAAAATATTCAAAGTGCTGTTTGTAAAAATCTTAAAATGAATACACAGGGGCACTCTCAAAGCTTTAAAAAGCGCAAAAAAGCACGCCCACAGTCAGAACAAACAGAATGTGGGTATGCCGAAAGAGCTATTTTTTCAATTGGCAGGAATAAGTGATTGTGACAGTCGCCGCAATTATCGTCCATTTCGGTTCGGGGACACTCCTTTCATATATTGCTTTATATTGTAACACATTGTATCGGTCTTGTCTATCCCTTTTGCAGGGAAAAGTATGCAAGTGTTCACAAACATAAAATAGACACATTTGACCACCCTGCGCAGACAAATGTATAATTTAAAACGAATGAAAAGTTATTTGCAGCATTCAGTTATATCAATTGGTAGATTGTACTAATAGCGTAAATACTAAATATATAAAAATTTATGAAATCTTTGTTAAATTATATTGCAAATTGCGTTTTTGTGAGCTATAATACTAAGCATAGTTGAATGCGGACATTTGTCCTTGCTCCGCGGACAGCTTGTAAAATAGCAAACCTCGTTTGCAAAATTTTCGGAGGAAAAACATGAAAAAGTATTTAGCTCTTGTACTGGCTTGCTTACTGCTCGTTGCAATGTTTGCAGGCTGCTCGTCCGCTCCTGCGGAAGCCCCCTCTGCTGATGGTGACACTCCCGCAGCTCCTGCCGAAGGCGAAAACGTCGTTAAGATCGGCGTGTTCGAGCCTGCTACCGGCGACTCCGGCGCAGGCGGCAAGAAGGAAATGCTCGGTATGCAGTTTGCAAATGCCGAGACCCCCACTGTTGAAATCGGCGGTGTAACTTACAATGTTGAGCTGGTATATTCCGACAACGGCTCTGACCAGTCTAAGGCGGTTTCTGCTGCTTCCAAGCTCGTTGACGCGGGTGTTGCTCTGGTTCTCGGCTCTTATGGTTCCAGCGTTTCCATTGCGGCTTCCGAGACCTTTAACGAGGCCGGTCTTGCCGCCATCGGCGTTACCTGCACCAACCCCGGCGTTACCGCAGGCAATGACCACTATTTCCGCATATGCTTCCTTGATCCTTTCCAGGGCACCGTTCTTGCAAACTTCTCCGCTGAGGAGCTGGGTGCAACCACCGCTTACTGCCTTGGCGAGCTCGGCAATGAGTATGACCAGGGTCTGGTCAACTACTTCAAGCTGGCTTTTGAAGCAGCCGGCGGCACTGTTATCACCGACTCTTTCCCGACCAACAACTCCGACTTCACCTCTTACCTGAATAAGGCTAAGAACGCGGGCGCTGAAGTATTCTTCTGCCCTGTATCCATCGCATACGCTACCCAGATAATCAGTCAGGCTGCTTCCCTCGGCGTTGAATTCCCCATTGTCGGCTCCGATACACTTGACGACAACATGGTTCTCGACGCAATAAAGGGCACAAACATTAAGCTCTATGTTTCCACCTTCTATCAGGAGGGCGGCAACCCTGAGTTCGACGCTGCTATCAAAGAGTACATCAACAGCAATGCAGAAGCTATGACCGCTAACGGCGGCAACGACATCATCTCCGCTGTTACCGCAATGGGCTATGACGCTTACTATGTAGCACTTGAGGCTCTCAAGGCAGCCGGTTCTGTCGATCCCGCTGCTGTTAAGGCTGCTATTCCCGGCGTTACTTACGAAGGTGTTTCCGGCGCTATTGCCTTTGACGAAATCGGCGATGCTATCCGCGACACCGCGTTCATCAAGACCGCTAACACCGAGGACGGTTCTTGGGCTTTGGTAAAGCAGCAGAAGGCTGAGTAAAGCACGAATTACGATTTGGCGTTTTAACAGTTTTAGCTTGGCGGGGACACACAGTCCTCGCCAAGCGTTCTGCATTGCGAAGCCGTCCGGAAAGCTGCGGCTATGCTCCGCGGCTTTCCGGACGGCTCCGATTTGAAAAAAATAAAACCCAAAAGGGGAGGCCCTTAATGGAATTTTTTGTTTCTCAAATTCTATCCGGCATTTCCGTCGGAGGACAATATGCGCTTATCGCCATAGGCTACACAATGGTTTATGGTATTTTGCGCCTTATCAACTTTGCCCACGGCGATGTTTTTATGGTCGCAGGACTGATGATGATTTATCTTTCTGCCTCCGTTCCCATATATATCGCCATTCCGCTGGTCCTTTTACTGACGGTTCTGCTAGGCTTTACGATTGAATCTGCGGCGTATAAGCCCTTGCGTGACGCGCCCCGTATGTCTGTTATGATTTCAGCCATAGGCGTGTCATATCTGCTGCAAAACCTTGCTCTTTACATCACTGGTGGTCAGCCCACGCAGTATGTTACAATCCCTTTCATCTCGGAGTCTGTCACCATATTCGGCGCAACCACAAAGTGGGTCACGCTCATTACTCCCGTATTGGTGCTGCTTTTGGTCGTTGCCCTGTCCATGCTTATTCAACACACTAAGGTCGGCATGGCGATGCGCGCCGTTTCCAAGGATTTTGAAACCAGTCGTCTTATGGGCATTAAGGTAAATACCGTTATCAGCGCAACCTTTGTTATAGGCTCTTTCCTTGCCGCGGTTGGCTCAATGCTTTATTTTACCAACTACCCCACTGTTGTTCCGACCTCAGGTGCCATGCCGGGACTCAAGGCGTTTGTTGCGGCGGTGTTCGGCGGAATAGGCTCTGTTCCCGGCGCGGTTTTGGGTGCATTTATAATAGGTATCTGCGAAACCTTCATCAAAGGCTCGGACTTCACCGTATTCTCCGATGCTTTTACCTTCGCTCTGCTTATCATAATTCTTGTGGTTAAGCCCACCGGTCTGTTCGGTGAGAAGACCACTGATAAGGTCTAAAGGGGGCGAAACAATGATTAGAGAAAAGCAAAGTAAAACGGGTGCCTGGCGAGCTTTCGGCATCATAGTGGTTATCCTTGCCATTGTACTCCTTCTTGAAAACACCCTAAAGCCAACGTCAATTCTTTTTGCCGTTTTGAAAAAGGGTGCGGTTTATTCCCTTGTTGCAGTTTCCATGAACCTTCTTAACGGCTTTACGGGGCTGTTCTCTCTGGGTCAGGCGGGCTTTATGCTTCTCGGCGCTTACACCTACGGAATTCTGATGATTCCCTCTGAAGCGCGCGACAGCGTTTATTACATTTACGGCGGCTCTGCCATCAGCAGTTCCGTGCCGGAGCTGCTTGAGCGCCTTTTTGGTGAAACAGGCGCGGGAACTGCGGTCAGCCTCGTTTTAGGACTTATTATCGTGCTCATTGCTGCCGGACTTGTTGCTTCGCTTTTTGCGTGGCTCATCGGTCTGCCGGTGCTGCGCTTGAAGTCCGACTATCTGGCAATAGCCACTCTCGGCTTTGCCGAGATCATCCGTGCCGTTTTCCAGTGGGATGTGCTCGGCAGAGTTACAAACGGCGCGAATATGCTTAAAAGCTTCCCCAATTTCAACAGCTTTAACATCAAAAACGCGGCCGGAGAGGTAGTTCTCAGACTATCGACCTTTGTGCCGGTGCTGATTGTGTCAATATGCGTGCTGCTCATCATCCTGCTCATCAACTCCTCCTACGGTCGCGCTTTCAAGGCAATCCGTGACGACGAGATCGCGGCGGAGGCAATGGGCATTAACCTTGCCAAGCACAAGCGGATGAGTTTTATCATCAGCTCCTTCTTTGCCGGCATCGGCGGCGCGCTGTTTGCCATGTTTTCAACAACCGTTCAGGCAAAGCCCTTTACCTCGGCGATGACATATGAGATACTCCTCATTGTTGTCATCGGCGGCATCGGCTCCGTTTCGGGAAGCTGCATCGCGGCGCTGCTTTACACCGCCAGCTCCGAGTGGTGGCTGAGATTTTTGGACAACGAAATGTATGTCGGCGCGTTCAAGGTTCCGCTGCTTCGCAACGGATTCCGTATGGTCGTTTTCTCTGTTATCATCATGATTGTGGTGCTGTTCTTCCGTCAGGGCATCATGGGCAACCGTGAGCTTACGGATGTGTTCGGCAGCAGGCGAAAGCGGCTGAAAAAGGCTCAGAAAGAAGATAAAAACGGGGGTGAGGACAATGGCTGAAAATATCCTCCGGCTTGATGATGTCACCATGCAGTTCGGCGGCGTCGTCGCTGTCAACAACCTCTCGCTTGAGGTAAATAAAGGTGAAATCGTTGCCCTGATCGGTCCCAACGGAGCCGGAAAAACAACTGCGTTCAACTGCATCACAGGCGTATATGAGCCTACCAACGGCGTTGTTAGCTTTTTTGGCAAGCCCATAGTTGCTAACCATCCCCGTGGTAAGATGAAGAAAACCTACGCTGGTGAAAACGCCCTTAAATACACCAAGCTAAAAACGATAGACCCGACTCCCGACGAGATTACAAAGCTCGGCATAGCCCGAACTTTCCAGAACATTCGCCTTTGGAAGTCAATGACCGTTTTTGATAATGTTCTTACCGCCAAGCATATGCGTGCAAAGCAAAATGTGTTTTCGGCAACTCTGCGCATCAGCGCGGCCGAGGAGCGGCGTATGCGCGAGGAGACGATGGCGCTGCTTGAGGAGCAGGATCTTGCCCGCTATGCCGACGATTTGGCAACCAGCCTGCCGTACGGACTTCAGCGCCGTCTGGAAATCGCCCGAGCGCTTGCCACCGAGCCTCAGCTTCTTCTGCTCGACGAGCCTGCCGCCGGCATGAATCCGCAGGAAACTCAAGAGCTTGGTGAGTTTATTGTTGAGATTAAGAATAAATATGACCTTACAATATTTATGATCGAGCACCACATGGATTTGGTCATGCAGTTTTCCGACCGCATCTATGTTATAGACTTCGGAAAGCTCATATGCGCAGGAACGCCCGAATCTGTTCAGGCTGACCCGCGCGTAATCGACGCGTATTTGGGGGTGTCTGAGCATGAGTGAAACTATCCTCAGCATAAAAGACCTTAGAGTATCATACGGCGGAATTGAGGCGGTCAAGGGCATTTCCTTTGATGTCCCCAAAGGCGATATAGTTACTCTTATCGGCGCAAACGGCGCGGGAAAAAGCTCGACCCTGCGTGCCATTGCGGGTCTTGTTAAGCCCAAAAGCGGCACCATTAGCTTTGAGGGTAAAAATCTTGCGGGTATGGACACCTCTGATATCGTTAAAAACGGTGTTACCCTTGTTCCAGAGGGACGCCATGTTTTTCCGGATCTTACGGTGCTTGAAAACCTCAAGATAGGAGCATACCTTCGTAAGGACAAGCTTGATGACGATATTGCATGGGTATACGACCTGTTTCCGCGCTTAAAGGAGCGCTCGTGGCAGGCTGCGGGAACTCTTTCCGGCGGCGAGCAGCAGATGCTCGCGGTTGGTCGCGCGCTGATGAGCCGCCCAAAGCTTATGATGATGGACGAGCCCTCTTTGGGGCTTGCTCCGCTGGTCGTCAAGGGTATTTTTGATATAATCAAGGAAGTCAACAAGCAGGGCGTTACGATTTTGCTCATAGAGCAGAATGCAAACATGGCTCTGCACACTGCGGATATGGGCTATGTGCTTGAGACCGGCAGTATAACAATGTCCGGTCCCGGCAAGGAGCTTCTCGCGGATGAGGCTATAAAAAAAGCCTACCTCGGCAAATAAGAAAGCGCTTTTGTACAAAAACGCACCCCGCTTTACAGATGGCATTGCTAACCGTCTGTAAGGCGGGGTGCGGCGTTTTTTCTAGAGTACTGAAATGTCGGAACAAAATATGATGATTAATCTCCGAAGCATAATTAGAATAACAAGAAAAATCCCGCAATCGTAATGACTGCAGGATTTACTGTTTTTTGAAAGTAGTGACAAACTTTGATACGAAATGCACACCTCGCCGACTTTTGCAGTACATTCTTGTTCGTGATAATGGGAAACAGGCACTTTTGAAATATGTATATGAGGATGGCTGTTACAGGCTTTATGCCGACAATATGCTGCTTGGAATCATCAAGAAGTATATTGCAGATTATGACGAGTAGCTTGTGAAGATGAGTAAGGTTAATGAGGTGCTTCAGCACATCACAACAGACCTTACATAAGCTGATTATCCGTGTAGCCTTTGAAAAGTATTTATTGCACCATCCAGAGTTAAGGAGGCAGGTATAATGGCGAAAGCAGGCAGAGGACAGACAAGGCGTGATTCCAAACGAAGAGTGCTTCGTCCGGGAGAGAGCGTCAGAGCAGATGGAAAATACCAATACAAATATCATATTGATGGCAAACCACATTTTGTCTACAGTTGGAAATTAGAGCCAACGGATAAATTGCCAAAGGGCAAAAAGCCATGCTTGTCACTCCGGGAACTTGAGAAACAGGTTAATTCTGAAATAGAAACACTTCCGAATATGGCAGATGGTCAAATGACAGTATGTGAGCTTGTAGACCGATACCTCAAAACCAAGACAGGAGTACGACAGAGTACCAAGCAGGGATATGTCACAGTGCAAAGAGTTCTTGCCAAAGAGCCTTTTGGCAAGAAGACAATCCGAAGTGTGAAAACATCAGATGCAAAGCTGTTCCTTATCAAACTGCAGCAGGAAGACGGTAAAAGTTACAGTTCCATCCACACTATCCGAGGAGTTTTAAGACCTGCATTTCAGATGGCGGTGGATGACGATATTATTGTAAAGAATCCATTTGGATTCCAGCTTGCCGGAGTTGTGGTAAATGATTCGGTAACAAGAGAGGCTATCAGCAAGGACCAGATGAGAAAGTTCTTGAAATTTGTGCATGACGATGTGGTGTAGTGCAAATATTATGAAGTGGTTTGTATTCTATTTCATACAGGAATGCGAATATCCGAATTCTGTGGTCTGACACTGAAAGACATTGATTTGGAGAAGCGAATTGTAAATATCGACCATCAGCTACAAAGAACATCGGATATGCGGTACATCATAGAAACTACAAAGACGGATGCCGGAACAAGGAAACTTACAATCACTGAGGATGTGGCACAGATGTTTCAGGCAATCATTGAGGACAGAATACCTCCCAAGGTTGAAAAGGTAATTGATGGTTATAGCGGATTTCTTTTCTATGATGAGAACGATATGCCACTTGTGGCAATGCACTGGCAGCATAGATTCAATCACATGGTCGGCAGGTACAATGACATCTACCGGGTACAAATGCCGAATATTACGGCCTAATGTGTGCCGACATACCTATTGTTCCAATATGGCAAAATCGGGAATGAATCCAAAGACATTGCAGTACCTCATGGGACATTCGGATATTTCAGTCACGATGAATGTGTACACGCATATCAGCTTTGATGATGCAGAGGAAGAATTGAAGAGGATGGAAGAATTTCGGAAAGCACAGGCAGAGATTGAGAAGAAGAATGAGAAACCGATGTCGCAGAAAATGTTTAAGGCAATTTAATATAGAAGATGGATGACGCTCTGGTTTTATGGCTAGGGCGTTATTATTGTGGAAAAGACCGAGTTTTTCTGATATAATTACAGCATATGCTGATTCGGTTACCAAGATTAAAATGTCAGGCTACCAATGGTAGCACTTTTTAAAGGAGGTTGATGATTATGAATCATTACGAAGAAGGCATTAATGCAATGTGGGAAGATGTAGAAGGCAAAAAGCCTGAACCTGTTCACCTTCCATCTGACGAAGAAAGATGGAAGGAATTTGTTGAGGAGTATAGTCATAGTGGGTATCTTGTTCAATCAGAGTTTGGTGCTATTGATACATCAGAAGATGCTATGAAGGATGTGGCTGGCGGAGAAAACCTATCTTATGAGGAATATCTGCAGGCATTGTTTAATTCCAGAAACGTCAGAAGGCATTGTTTTGAGTATTGCTATTATAGTAATGCTTGGTGTGATTTCAAAGGTCAAATTGAACGATTTGATAAGAAAAAAGGAAAGGTAATCTTTAAACGTATTTATATTTCTGGTGGACTTATGGATGGAGATTGTTATGAAGGTAAAGAAGACCATGTGTGGATGGATGTTAAGCCTTTTGAAAAATATCAAGTTGGAGATTGTTTGCGTTTTGGCGGAGATATCTATCGATATCTGAAGACGAGAAATGGTAAGCAGATATCCTTTGGAATCAGAGAGCCTTATGACATTACACAGATTGAATCATATGAATTGCCAAGCGATGACGATATGATTATGCAGGCCGTAGAGCAGATGATTTGTGAGGTCTGCATGTTTAATGAGCATTGCTATATGGGAATGTGTATTGCAAATAATGAATGGCGAGAGGAAATGAGAAAGACATTGTTTAATGCTGCAAAAGGAAATGCATAATTGTTCTTAAGGAGTTCTTATATGAGGGCAGGCAGCTGATGATGTTGTCTGCCTTTTTTGAAAGGAGATTGAGATATGAGTAGAGTAATAAAACCGGGAAATAAATATATGAATACTACTAAATATGATAGCTCAGTTACTGGTCCATCAAAGATGATTCGTATTCATAGTGAGGGAGAGGATTATCAAAAAGCAAAAACAATAGCACAATGGTTATTTGTGAAATATGATATGTCATACAAGACTTACAGAAATAAATCAAAGAATAGAAGAGACGAGCTCAGAGCAGAATTTGAAGCTGATACGGGCGTTGATTTAAAAGAACGAGAAAAGCAAAGAATCTTGAATCATTTGAACAATTGCGATTTTGGTGATTATGACGCAGAATATGAAAATGCCATGGAATTGATAGCAATTATAGGAGTTCCTTTCTCTCCAGATGGTACTCCGTTAGGAATAGGGTGGGATGATTAAAACAAAATCCTTAGTAGTAACCCAACCCCGTTTTACTACCAACTTTACTACTAACAGGTAGTCACAACTTGCTAAATTTTGCTCTGATTTGCCACATTCCGTCATTTCAGAGCAAATCACAAAATACCCGAAAAACCTCGCAAAACGGAGCATTTTCGGGCAAATTAAGGAGAATGATAACAATGATAAAAGTACTATTCATCTGCCACGGCAATGGCGGTCAAGCGCGGATACGCCAACGGCGAAGTCGAGGAGGGCGTGGAAGCATACGAAGAAGCAAAAAGCAACTATTTTAAGTTTCTGAATGAGCAGGCGACCGAACATTTGACTATATAAAAAGGGAGCGGATTAATTCCGCTCCCCATGTTTTCATTAGCTTTTTTGAAAATAAACGGCTAATGAAAGCGTTAGAATGATGTTCACAACGATATTGTTTTATCGAGTTGAAACCACCCGAAAGCATTGATATTACAAGAAAAATCCCGCAATCGTAATGACTGCGGGATTTGCCGTTTTTTGGTGCGCGAGGCGGGACTTGAACCCGCACGCCCGTGAAGAGCACTGGCACCTGAAGCCAGCGAGTCTGCCAATTCCACCACTCGCGCGTATTCGTTGCTTACACAACGCCCGATTATAATAGCATTTTTCCTGTTTTCTGTCAATAGGGATTTTATAAAAAACACAGCGCCCGCCGTTGCATAGCAAGCGCTGTGTAATGTGCTTATACCTTGAAGCTGTCTTTAAGAGCGACGCTGCGGTTAAAGACAAGATGCCCGGGAGCACTGTCTTTGTTATCAACGCAGAAATAGCCCTTGCGCATAAACTGATACGAATGGGGAAAGCTTGCGTTTTCAAGGCTTTTTTCAAGCTTACAGCCGGTAAGAACCTGTAAGGAATCGGCGTTTAGGCAGTCAAGAAAGTTCTTGTCGCCCGCGTCCGGCTCGGCGTCGGCAAAGAGGTTATCGTAAATGCGAACCTCAGCGTCAACGGCGGTTTCAGCGTCCACCCAGTGGAGGGTTGCACCCTTGACCTTGCGTCCGTCAGCAGGGTCTCCGCCGCGGCTGTTCTCGTCATACTCGGCGAATATCTCAACAGGTCTGCCGTTTTCATCCTTGCGGCAGCCGGTGCAGGTGATGAGATACGCGCCCTTCAAGCGGCACTCAGGTCCCTGCGGATAGAGACGCTTATATTTCGGAACAGGCACTTCAAGAAAGTCCTCTGCCTCGATGTAGAGGTTTCGGGAGAAGCTGACAGTGCGTGTGCCGTCCTCGGGACGGTTGGGGTTGTTTTCAACGGTGAGAAGCTCGCTCTTACCCTCGGGATAGTTGGTTATTGTAAGCTTGATAGGCTCTAAAACCGCCATTACCCGCGTTGCTCGTTCGTTTAGATCCTCGCGCAGACAATGCTCAAGAAAGCCGAACTCAACTGTGCTGGCAGCCTTGGAGATGCCGTTGCGCTCGGAGAAAGCGCGAATTGCCTCGGGCGTGTATCCGCGGCGGCGCAAGCCGCATATTGTGGGCATACGAGGGTCGTCCCAGCCGGAGACACAGTTTTCTTCAACGAGCTGGCGCAGCTTGCGCTTGGACATAACCGTGTAGTTGATGCCGAGTCTTGCAAACTCGATCTGGCGCGGCTTGGAGGGAACGGAACAGTTTTCAATCACCCAGTCGTAGAGCGGACGGTGATCCTCAAATTCGAGCGTGCAGAGAGAATGGGTGATATGCTCCATCGCGTCCTCAATGGGGTGGGCGAAATCATACATGGGATAGATGCACCACTTGTCGCCGGTGCGGTGGTGAGCGGAGTGGTTTATGCGGTAGATAACGGGGTCGCGCATATTGAAGTTGCCGCTGGCAAGGTCAATTTTGGCGCGAAGCGTCATTTTGCCGTTTTCAAATTCGCCCGCGCGCATACGGGAGAAAAGGTCTAAGCTTTCCTCAATGGGTCTGTCACGATAGGGGGAGCGGGCGGGTACGCCAACGCTGCCGCGCATTTCACGAGTTTGCTCGGGGCTAAGCTCGCAAACATAGGCAAGACCCTTTTTTATAAGCTCGACAGCGTAGTTATACATATCCTCAAAATAGTCCGAGGCATAGTAGAAGCGGTCGTCCCAATCGTAGCCCAGCCAGTGAATGTCCTCTTTGATCGCATCGACATATTCAACGTCCTCCTTGGAGGGGTTGGTATCGTCCATGCGGAGGTTGCAGATGCCGCCGTATTTCTGCGCTGTGCCGAAATCGACGTAGATCGCCTTGGCGTGACCGATGTGAAGATATCCGTTCGGCTCGGGCGGGAAACGGGTGTGAATCTGCATACCGGCGTAGCTTCCGCCCTCGGCTATGTCCTCATCGATAAAGTCGTGGATAAAATTCTTTGTGTTTTCGTCCATAGTGTTTTTCATTCCTCTAACAGAATAGATGTAGAAATGTGTTGCCTAACAATTATTGATATTATATACTTAATACATACTTATTACAATATTTTTGTTATCGCCTGAACATACAAAATCTCGGTTCGGCTCGCTTTAAATTGGAGGACTCTGAATGTACGACATTTTAATAATCGGCGGCGGTCCTGCGGGAGTTTCAGCCGCACTCACCGCGCATAATAGGGGCAAAAGCGCGGCAATAATAACAAACCCTTATGAGGGGAGCGGTCTGTATAAGGCGAAGGAGATAAATAACTATCCCGGTCTGAGGGGCGCATCCGGTGCGAAGCTGCTTGAAACCATGTATGCCGAGCTTTCCGGCAGCGGGATTGAGGTAATACACGGAAGAGCGCTTAGCGCCATGCCGATTAGCGAAGGCTTCGCCGTTTCCGTGGGACAGGATTATCTTAGCGGCAAAGCGCTTATAATAGCCGTTGGCATTACGCAAAGCGCGCTTTTTCCGGGTGAAGCGGAGTATCTTGGTCGCGGAGTGTCCTACTGTGCCACCTGCGATGGTATGCTTTATAGAAACCGCAGCGTGGCGGTTATCGGGCTGTCGGACGAGTCGGAGAGCGAGGCAGAGTTTTTGCGTTCCATCGGCTGCAAGGTCGAATACTTCGGCAGAGAGCGGGCAAAGCGTTTTAAGATATGCGGCGGGGATACGGTGCAGAGCTTGATAGCCGACGATACGGAATATTCCGTTGACGGCGTTTTTGTTCTGCGCAAAACTATTGCTCCGAGCGCCCTGCTGTCGGGACTGGAGCTTTCCGACGGGCATATACTCGCAAACGACATGGGGCAGACCTCCGTTGAGGGCGTTTTTGCCGCGGGAGACTGCGTCGGCAGACCGTATCAGGTCGCGCGGGCCGTGGGGCAGGGAAACACGGCGGCGCTTTCCGCCTGCGAGTATCTTGACAAAGGCTGAGGAATAAAATATAATTATACGGTCTAAAAGCAAGGACGGAGAGGTACTGTCCCACCGCACGGCAAAGAGAGGAAGCGTTTGGTGAGAGCTTTCGCGTGCCGGGTCAGTTGGTCGCTCCCGAGCTCCCCGAAGGAAAGGTCGGGGCGTGTGCTCGCGTTAAGGGCTTTGAGTGCGCGGCGTTTGCCGCGAATTCAGGTGGTACCGCGATTTCAAGTCGCCCTGATTTTTCGGGGCGGCTTTTTTAACGGGAGGAAAAAACCGACCGTGCATATTTCCGAATGGCGCTTGCGCCGGTTTGAACAGTTAACTCATTATTATATGCAGCGGAGGAGAAAATGAAAGAACTATCAAAGGTCTATGAGCCTAAAGAGGTTGAAAGCCGCATTTATGAAATGTGGGAAAAGAGCGGCGCGTTCAAGGGCGTGCGCGACCCGGAGAAGAAGCCCTTCACCATAGTAATGCCGCCCCCGAACGTAACAGGTCAGCTCCATATGGGGCATGCGATGGACTGCACAATGCAGGATATCCTCATTCGCTACAAGCGTATGAAGGGCTTTGCCGCGCTTTGGCTTCCCGGCACCGACCATGCGGGCATTGCAACTCAGATAAAGGTTGAGGAGGCTCTGCGCAATGAGGGGCTTACCCGCTTCGATCTGGGACGTGAAAAGTTTCTTGACCGCGTTTGGGACTGGAAGAACAAATATGGCGACCGCATCGTCCAGCAGCAGAAAAAGCTAGGCGCTTCCTGCGATTGGGACAGAGCGCGCTTTACAATGGATGAGGGCTGCTCTGAGGCGGTACGCGAGGTTTTTGTCTCGCTCTATGAAAAGGGCTTGATATATAAGGGAAGCCGCATCGTCAATTGGTGTCCGCACTGCACCACGGCGCTGTCCGACGCCGAGGTTGAATATAAGGACAAGCCCGGCAATCTCTGGCACATTCGTTATCCGCTGGTCGATGGAAGCGGCGACGTTATTGTTGCGACCACCCGCCCTGAAACCATGCTCGGCGATACCGGAGTTGCCGTTAACCCCAACGACGAGCGCTATAAGTCCATCATTGGCAAAAAGTGTGTTCTGCCGCTGGTCAATAAGGAAATCCCCATTGTCGGCGATGAATACTGCGACATGGAGTTTGGCACAGGCTGCGTTAAAATGACTCCTGCGCACGACCCCAACGACTTTGAGGTCGGTATGCGTCACAACCTTGAGGTCATCCGCGTTTTGGACGACAACGGCAAGGTAAACGAGCTTGGCGGCAAATACGCGGGGCTTGACCGCTATGAGGCGCGCAAGGTCATCGTTAAAGACCTTGAGGAGCAAGGCTATCTGGTGAAGGTAGAGGAGCATCAGCATAATGTCGGCACCTGCTACCGCTGCGGAACGGATGTTGAGCCTATCATTTCAGCACAGTGGTTCGTTAAGATGGCACCGCTTGCCGAAGAGGCAATCCGCGTTGTTGAGGACGGCGAGACACGCTTTGTACCCGACAGGTTTTCAAAAATCTACACTAATTGGATGGAAAACGTCCATGACTGGTGCATCTCCCGCCAGCTTTGGTGGGGGCATCAGATCCCCGCATGGTATTGTGCAGACTGCGGTCATATGACCGTTTCCCGCACCGACGCGCTCGAATGTGAACATTGCCACAGCAAGAATATCACCCGCGACGAGGATGTATTGGACACATGGTTCTCCTCCGCGCTTTGGCCGTTTTCCACGCTCGGCTGGCCGAAAAAAACCGAGGATCTGGATTATTTTTATCCCACGGACGTGCTTGTTACAGCATATGACATTATTTTCTTCTGGGTCGCCCGCATGATTTTCTCCGGCTGTGAGCATACAAAGCAGCCCCCATTCCACACCGTTTTCATTCACGGACTTGTCCGCGACGACAAGGGACGCAAAATGTCCAAGTCCCTTGGCAACGGCATTGACCCGCTGGAAATCATAGACCAGTATGGCTGCGACGCACTGCGCTTCAATCTTGTAACGGGCAACAGCCCTGGAAACGATATGCGCTTTTATACCGAGCGCTGCGAGGCGATGCGAAACTTCGCAAACAAGATTTGGAACGCAAGCCGCTTCGTTATGATGAACCTTACCATTGACAAATGCCAGCTACCCGAAAAGCTTGAAACCGAGGATAAATGGATTTTGACCAAGCTAAACACCGTTGCCCGCGAGGTAAACGAAAACATGGATAAGTTTGAGCTTGGTGTTGCCGCGCAGAAGGTAAATGACCTCATTTGGGACAGCTACTGCGACTGGTATATAGAGCTTACAAAACCACGCTTAAACGGCGATGATGAGGAAAGCAGGATAGCTGCGCAAAAGGTGCTGCTTTATGTCCTTACTGAGATTATGAAGCTGCTGCATCCCTTCATGCCCTTTGTCACCGAGGAGATATGGCAGGCGCTGCCGCACGAGGGAGAGCTGCTGATGCTCCAGAGCTACCCGGAATATAACGAGAAGCTAAGCTTCCCGCAGGACGAGCAGGACTTTGAGGTGCTGATGGACGCCATCAAAGCAATTAGAAGCCGCCGCAGCGAAATGAATGTTCCGCCGTCCCGCAAGGCGCACCTTATCGTTGTGACCGACAAGGGCGAGATATTTGAAAACGGCAGGGCGTTTCTTATGAAGCTTGCCTATGCAGGTGAAGTGGAGGTAACGCGCGAGGCTCCCGCTGATGTTGATGGAATGGTTTCCGTTGTAACCGACCAGGCGAGAATGTTCATGCCTATGGCAGATCTGGTTGACCTTGCCAAAGAGCGTGAGCGTCTTGAAAAGGAAATAGCTAAGGCTCAAAAGGAATATGACGGTCAGATGGCAAAGCTCGCCAACGAAAAGTTCCTTGCCAAAGCGCCTGCCGCTGTTGTTGAAACAGAAAAGGAGCGCGCGGCAAAGGCAAAGGCTCTTATCGAAAACCTGACAGAGAGCCTAAAAAAGCTTAAATAGAGCATTCTTCGCCCGCTTTGGCTTAAAAATTTGCTTTGCGTCTTTATTCGACGGCATTTTTATCGTGATAGAAATAAAATGGCATCGTGAGTATTACTCACGGTGCCATTTTTTCTGTTCGGAGGTAGAAATGAAGATTTATTCCGCTTATAGCGATGGTCGCCTGCGCCTTAATTTAGAAGGTGAGCTTGACCATCACGAGGCGAAAAGCTCGCTTCGCACAATAGACCGTATTATCGACGACCTGCTGCCGCGCGACTGCATAATAGACCTTAGCAACCTGAGCTTTATGGACAGCTCCGGCATTGCTGTTATCATGCGCGTACATAAGCGTATGAACGATATGTGCGGCAAGGCATGGGTGGAAAACCCCAACGGTCAGCCCTTGCGCGTGCTTGACGCTTCGGGAATTGACAGGGTGATAAGAGTATATTCAAAAACGGAATGAAAGGAAAAGTGGACATGGATTACATAAAAATCGAATTTTTGAGCCTAAGTGCCAACGAGGGCTTTGCGCGCGCCGCTGTTGCCGCCTTCGCCGCGCGTCTTGACCCGACGCTTGAGGAGCTGGGGGATATAAAAACAGCAGTGAGCGAGGCTGTCACAAACTGCATAGTCCATGCCTATCCCGACAGGATAGGTACGATTTGGCTTCGCGCCGCGATAAGAGATGACGGCGAGCTTGAGCTGGTTATAAGGGATAAGGGCGTCGGTATCCCCGATATCGACAAGGCTCGCCAGCCGATGTTTACAACGGGTGGGGAGGAGCGCAGCGGCATGGGCTTTACGATTATGGACAGCTTTATGGATATGGTGCGTGTGCGCTCGACTGAGGGAGCAGGTACAACTGTTACGATGCGCCGCCGCATAGCGGGGCGGGCAGGACTGAGATGACCGAGGACATGACTGCGG
>SAMEA3663207__coassemble_143_pt1 | contig 27468 bp, 23 predicted proteins | sample SAMEA3663207__metabat2_high_PE_010 | metagenome-assembled genome bin SAMEA3663207 (sample SAMEA3663207) | pig gut metagenome | biome: pig gut; feature: pig-associated habitat; material: faeces | place: China | collected 2013 | reverse complement strand
CGCGCGAACGCGCTCTGCCGCGATCACCGATACGAGAGCGGAGCTTCGCTCTATAGCGGCAAGCGTACCGCCGTCGATCTCAAAGCCCAGCACGGCTGAAAAACGAAGCGCGCGCAGCATACGCAGAGCGTCCTCGTCAAAGCGCTTGTCCGGCTCTCCCACACAGCGGATAAGCCGCGCGGCAATATCGCTTTTACCGCCGAAGGGGTCGAATAGCTCGCCGGAGGCTGACATGGCAATGGCGTTCATCGTAAAATCGCGCCGTTCAAGGTCAGAGTCGAGCGAGGAGACAAAGCGCACCTTATCGGGTCTGCGGTGGTCGGCATATTCGCCGTCATTGCGATAGGTCGTTACCTCAAGCGGCTTGCCGAGCGAAACGACTGTAACAGTGCCGTGCTTGATGCCTGTCGGGTGAGTGCGCGGGAAAAGCGCCGTTACCTGCTCGGGAAGGGCGTTTGTGCAGATATCCCAATCCTGCGGACGGCAATTCATAAGCATATCGCGCACGCAGCCGCCGACCAGAAACGCCTGAAAGCCCGCGCTCTCAAGCCGATGCAGCACGTTAAGAGCATATTTGGGAGGTGATATATGGGTCAAATGCAGCGCTCCTTTGGTAGTTGCTGTATATAATGGAAGTCAAAAGGGTTATAACTGTAGAAAGGGGTTATAACTGCTGAAAGGGGTATTCTCACCGGCATAAAATTCTTGTATTGTCATACCTGTTGTATTATAATATCATTTCAGTGATAAAACAACCAAAATCAGATTGCAGCGGATTCTTATAAATCGCCGTGCCGCTGAAGGGTGCGCTGCGGCAAAGAAACCGAAAGGAAGCACATATGACTGGCTTTGAAAGATATCTTGTCCCCGGCAAAAAGGGTCATCTCATAGGCATTGGCGGCGTTTCCATGTCCCCGCTGGCAGAGGTGCTTGTCGGCATGGGACTCAATATAAAAGGCTCGGACATGAGCGAGAGTGAAAAAACTCGGCATCTGCGCTCTATGGGTGTTGAGGTCAGCATCGGTCATGCCGCGGAAAACCTTGGCGCGGATACGGATTTTGTTGTACGCACGGCTGCCGTACACGATGAAAACCCCGAAATCGTAGCGGCGCACGAGCGTGGAATTCCCGTTTTTGAGCGCACGCAGGCGTGGGGCGCCATTATGCGCGACTATAAAAATGCCCTTTGCATTGCGGGAACGCATGGCAAGACTACGACCACTTCAATGTCCACCCATATCCTTATGGCGGCGCAGCGCGACCCTACCGTTATGATTGGCGGAAATCTGCCGATGCTTCAGGCGGGACACCGCGTCGGCAAGGGGGACACTATCGTTCTGGAATCCTGCGAATACTATAACTCCTTCCACTCTTTTTTCCCCACCATCGCAGTTATTCTAAATATTGAGGCGGATCACCTTGATTTCTTCAAGGATTTGGAGGACGTTAAAGCCTCTTTCCGCAAGTTTGCCTCCCTTGTGCCCGAAACGGGTCACATAGTTGCAAACGCGGACGATGCTAACACCATGGAAGCGCTTGCACCCCTCGGACGCGAGATCGTTACCTTCGGCTTGCACAGCAACGCCGACGTTTATGCGGAAAACATCGTTCAAAAGGGTGCGCAAAGCGATTTTGACGTTATGTATAAGGGTTCGCTGTTCACTCATGTTAGCCTGCGCGTACCCGGCTTGCACAATGTCAAAAACGCACTTGCTGCCTCCGCCGCCGCGATATGCCTCGGCATCGACCCAACCGCTGTTACCTACGGGCTTTCCGGCTTTACGGGAGCGGGCAGACGCTTCGAGTTCAAGGGCAAATACAACGGCGCTGACGTTTACGACGACTATGCCCACCATCCGGGCGAGCTGAAGGCGCTTATGGATGCTGTCGAGCCGCTTGGCTATAAGCGCGTAATTGTTGTTTTCCAGCCGCACACCTATTCGCGCACCAAGGCGCTGTTTGAGGATTTCGCTGAGCAACTGCGCCGTCCGGATTTGACCTATCTTGCGGAGATTTACGCCGCGCGCGAGAAGAACACTCTGGGCATCTCCTCGGCGGATCTTGCGAAGGTTATTCCAAACTCTATGTATTTCCCGTCCTTTGAGGAGATTGAAAAGAGCCTTAAATTCACAGCGTCCCCCGGCGATATAATCCTCACCGTCGGCGCGGGAGACGTGTATAGGCTGGGCGAGCAGCTTGTCTCCGGAGAGAACGAAAAATAATGAGCAGCGCGTTTGCGGGCTTTATAGCATAAAAAAGGCTTTAGGAAAAGCTTGGCTTTTCCTAAAGCCTTTTTATTACCCTGCGAACTGCTGTGAAAGAGAAAGACAGCCTGCACCGCAGAAAGCTTTTGAAGATTTTTTGATATTTACATGGGTGCTAAAAAACTTATGGCTATTTTCCGATATTTCCTCCCCGAAAAAAGTACAATTCCACAGCGGGTAACGACGCCCTTTTCGGGTTGACATAAATATAATTATGACTACAACACGAAACGGGGGAATTCAAATGACTGTAAAGGAAAGACTCAAGTCGCCGCGACTGGCGCTGATGTCGGCTGCGGCACTCTGGGAAAAGCCGAAGCTTCGTCAGACTGTAGATTGTATGCTGAAATTCATACTGGGCTTTGCTATGTCCTGCTCGGTGGTGATGACAAATCTCGCGCCCTTCGGCATAGGCATGGTAGCCAGTGCGGGAGCGGATGCCGCCGGTATCTGCTGCTACGCGGGGGCGGTGCTTGCTTACATACTCGTCGGAGGCTTCAACTGGGGTATACACTATGTTGCAACGGTAACGCTGGTGTTTACTGCCGCCTTTGTTTTCAGAGACACCAAGATAATAAAAAAAGACTGGTTCATGCCTGTCATGGCAGCTTTTCTTACAGGTGTTACAGCGTTTTTAAACACCTTTGAGTTTATAGACAGCTTCCCGGACGCTGTGAGCATTTTTTCCGAGCTGGTATTTGCAGGAGCGTCCGCATACTTTTTCGCCCATGCGCTTACGCCGCCCAAAAGCGGCAGCGAACAGGCGGAGCGAAGGCAGGGACTGGGTATTCTGGTTTTGTGCGCCTGCCTTTTGATGTCTCTGTCCGCGGTCAGCGTTCTCGGGGTCATTTCCGTAGGCAGGTTTTTTGCCCTGCTGGTAGTGCTAACGGCAGCCTATAAGGGTGGGATGCTCCCCGGCTGTGCTGCGGGTACGGCGCTGGGACTTGCTATGGATATGGCGGCGGGAGGAGAGGTCTTTTTTGTTATGGCCTATTCCTTCGCGGCGCTGATTGCGGGCGCTTTCTCAAAGCACGGACGGCTGATTTTCCTTGTCAGCTACATTATTGCCAATGCGATTGCCGTTTTATGGACATGGGGGGAGCTGCTGAAGCTTGAGCTGATGTACGAGGTGTTTGCTGCAACAGTCGTATTTGCTCTCTTTCCGGAGTCGCTTCTTGAATACGTCGGCGGTATTGCAAGACTCCCCGCGCCCACAACGGGTGAGTCGGGTCTTCGCCACTATGCCGCGGACAGGGCTGAGAGAATAAGCGTTGCCTTCCGCGAGCTTTACGGCACTGTGTTTCGCAGCCTTACAGGTCCTCATAATGACAGCGATGTTGCAACGGTTTTTGACCGCGCGGCTGAGAGCGTTTGCCGAAGCTGCAAAAACAAGGAAAACTGCTGGCAAAAGGATTTTATGGACACGCTTTCGATCATGAACGACGCGACGGCTGCCATGATGAAGCGCGGCAGACTGGAAAAGGAGGACTTGGCAGAGCGCTTTGTGGAAAAATGCCCCTCGCACCATGCCTTTATATTGGCTGTCAACAGCGAGCTGCGCGGAATGATGTATAGACGACAGTTTCGCAGCCGCTTGAACGAAAACCGTACCGCAGCCTACGGGCAGTATAAGGAACTGGCGGATATCATAGAGGGCGTTGCCAGAGAGCTTGAGGATGCCAAGGGCGCTGACCCTCTTGCCGAGCGCAGGCTAAAGCGCTTCCTGCGCACGATGGATATTGAAGCGGACGTTTCGGTTTTCCGTGATAACCGTGGCAGACTGCACGCGGTTATCGAAAGCGGAAGGCTAGGTCCGCTGCTGAGAATGGGCAACTATCTTGAGATACTTTCAAATGTTCTTGGAGTGCGCCTTTGCAAGCCGCCGAGCGATGACGGCATAAGCGACAGACGGCTTGCTCTGCTTGAGGCGGAGCCGCTTGTGGCGAGCGTGGGCATTGCGGGACTAAAGAAAAAGGGCGAGGCGGTCAGCGGAGATCGAGGGACCTATTTCAAGACTGACAGCGGTATTCTTTGCGTTATTCTTGCAGACGGCATGGGCAGCGGCGAGGATGCCGCCAAAGAGAGCATAAGCGCCGTTCGGACTCTGGAGGCTTTCCTCCGCGCGGGTATTGACCCGGCAGTGGCAATGAAGATTTTAAACTCCGTGCTGCTGTTAAAAAACGGCGAGGACTGGGGTTACTCGACCATTGACCTGATGTGCGTTGACCTTTTTACCGGCGAGACCTGCTTTTACAAATATGGAGCCGCGCCGTCCTTTGTTAAAAACGGAAAAACGATACGCCGCGTGCGCGGCGAAAGTCTGGCTTGCGGCATCTGCGCCGGAGAGGGCAGCGCGCCGGACATCGTGAGGATGCGCCTTAAGCCCGGAAACCTTGCTCTTATCGCCAGCGACGGTGTTATGGTTGAAAAGAACGACGCGTGGCTGCGCGAGATACTGCTAAAAAGCGAGGGCACAGATACAAAAACGCTGGCAAAGGAGACTCTGCGCACCGCCGTTCGTCAATATGGCTGCGAGGACGACATGACCGTGCTTGCCGTTAAGGTTGACGAAAGGGCTTAGGCAATGAGAATCACAGTGCGGGGCTTTAGAAAAAGATCCCGGTTTGCGCGCTCCCGCCGCCAAAAGCTGAATAATAGAGCTGACGGACGGTTAAACTGGCAACATATGGAGCAGCAAGGGGGAAGAGAAGTGATAAAGGGCGTGTCCCACAGGATAATTGTTGTTAAGTCACCAAACAGGCTGTTTGAGGAGGCGATATTCATTATTCGAGATGATGTGTTTTCAGATAAGGGCGCGGACAGTGCCGCGGTAATAAAAGAGGCCCGACGAGCGGCAAATTCCTATGTAAAGAGCTTGCCGTGCGAGCGCGGACGCATTTTCTCAAAGCTTCCAGCTCCCTTCTTCGTAGCGGCGGGGGCGGCCGCCACGGGAATAGCGTGGCTGGCAATGCGCCTTTGTGGGGTATAAACAGTCGGGGGAGACTTAAATATTGTGTTTTTCGTCGGGCCAAGTTACGTTCAGTATACTTTGTCCGGCGATTATTTATTGTCAAATTCTGTTGTAAAACTATGACGAAAATGATACAATAAAGTGATTTGGTAATACTTATTATATGGGGGAGGACTTGACATGAATATTTTGATTAAAGACGCCCTTGCGCTTCTGCCAGGAGAGGAAACGCGCGTTTGCGATGTTTATGTCTCCGGTGACACTATAGCCTCCATCGACAAGGCTCCCGAGGGCTTTGAGATTGAAAAGACCATTGACGGCACGGGCAGGCTTCTAACCCCGGGCTTTGTCAATGCCCACACCCACATCTACATGACCTCTCTGAGAAACCGCGCGGATGACCTGAACTTCATGACGTGGCTGTTTGATAACGTAATGCCGATGGAAAGCAAGCTTACAGATGAGGATGCCTATTGGAGCGTTCAGTTAGGCTGCATGGAAATGCTGCAAAGCGGTGTTACCTCGATAATGGATATGCATATGTTCCCGCACACAACGCCCAAGGCGCTTGAGGATGCGGGAATGCGCGCTGTTGTAACGCGCGGTCTCACTGGCGATAAGGACTCTATGGACGAGGGCAAAAAACGCATAGAGCAGGCGCTTTTAGAGTATGAGGAGTTTAAAAACTCGCCGATAATCAGCTTCCGCCTCGCACCGCACGCGCCCTACACCTGCGACGAGGGCTTTTTGCGCCTGGTCGCGGAAACGGCAAGGGAAAACGGTCTTGGTATTCACACGCACCTTTCCGAAAGTATGGATGAGCAAAAAACCATAAAAGAGCGCTATGGCTGCACTCCCGCGGAATACTTTGACCGCTGCGGCATACTTACGGAAAACACGCTTTGCGCCCACTGCGTCTATATTTCCGAGAGCGATATGGAGCTTCTTGCAAGGCGAGGAACAAGCGTTGCCCATAACGCCGCCAGCAACATGAAGCTTGGAAACGGCTTTGCTCCCGTTCCCGAGATGCTTAAGCACGGCATCAACGTTGCTCTCGGCACGGATGGCTGCTGCTCGAACAACAACCAGAGCATTTTAAAGGAAATGCAGATGGCAAGCCTTATCCACAAGGGCGTTGCAAGGGAAGCGACCACGCTGCCCGCCAAAAGCGTTTTCGACATGGCGACCGTCAACGGTGCAAAGGCGCTGGGCTTGGGAGGCGTCTGCGGCGAGATAAAGGTTGGCTGTAAGGCGGATCTTGCGCTGTTTAACCTTGACACGCCGGAGCTTTTCCCGCTGGGTGAGCCTAAGGCGGCGCTGTGCTACTCAAGCGCGGGATTAAAGGCGGAAACGGTGCTGGTAAACGGCAGGATTTTGCTTGAAAAGGGCGAGTATAAGACCATTGATGTTGAACGCCTTAAAATGCAGGTTAAGCAGACGAGCGAGCGTCTGAACGAGATATACAGGAAGTAACAGTGCGCTAAGGAGGTCTTTATGAGTGATATTAGAGATATAAGCCTTGCCCCGTCGGGAGAGAAAAAAATTCGTTGGGCAGCGGCAAATATGCCCATCTTGAACAGCATTGCCAAGGATTTTGAGAAAACACAGCCCTTTAAAGGGCTGACTGTGGCGCTGTCCGTTCATTTCGAGGCGAAAACCGCCTATCTTTGCCGCGTGATGCAGCTTGGCGGTGCGGAAATGCACGTTACAGGCAGCAACCCTCTCTCCACGCAGGATGATGTGGCGGCGGCAATCGCGGCGGGCGGTATCGACGTTCACGCTGTTTACGGCGCAACTGAGCAGGAATATGAAAGGCATCTTTGCGCCTGTCTTGAGCATGAGCCTGACATAATAATCGACGACGGCGGAGATCTCGTAAACCTTATGCACACCAAGTTTACGCACCTTATCCCCAAGGTTCTCGGCGGCTGCGAGGAAACGACCACGGGCATCCACCGCCTCAAGGCAATGTCCGGAGCGGGAGAGCTGCGCTTCCCGATGATAATGGTCAACGAGGCGGACTGCAAGCACCTTTTTGACAACCGCTATGGCACGGGACAGTCGGTGTGGGACGGCATCAACCGCACAACGAACCTCATCGTTGCGGGCAAGGTGGTTGTCGTCGCGGGCTACGGCTGGTGCGGCAAGGGAACTGCCATGCGCGCAAAGGGACTCGGCGCGCGCGTTGTTGTTACCGAGGTCGATCCTGTGCGCGCCATTGAAGCGCATATGGACGGCTTTGAGGTCATGCCCATGAGCGAGGCTGCAAAGCATGGCGATATTTTTGTGACCGTAACAGGCTGCAACGACGTTATCACCGCAGAACATTTTAAATCAATGAAAAACGGAGCTATTTTGACTAACGCCGGTCACTTCAATGTTGAGATAAATCTTGAGCAGCTCTCGGAGCTGGCAGTTGAGCGTTATGAGGCGCGCCGAAACATCGAAGGCTTCAAAATGTCCGATGGCAGAACTCTTTTTGTTATCGGAGAGGGCAGGCTGGTAAATCTTGCCGCCGGCGACGGACATCCTGCGGAAATCATGGATATGAGCTTTGCCATTCAGGCGCTCTGCGCAAAATATATTGCCGAAAACAGAGGCAGACTGCCTGTGGAGGTAATTCCCGTTCCCAAGGAAATAGACAATGAGGTTGCCATGATAAAGCTTGACAGCATGGGAATTGAGATTGACCGGCTATCCCCGGCGCAGAGGAAATACCTAGGGATTTGATATAAGCGCGAATGACGCCCCTCTCACGGCTCATTCGCGTTAAGGAAAGGGTGAGCAATTTGGAAAACATTGATTACGAGAGCTTGAGGGATGAACTTCTTGAGATGCTTGAAAACAAGAGCATTAAGCAGCTCAGGGACACCCTTGAGGAAATGAACGAATTCGACGTTGCGCAGGTTATTTCAGAGCTGCCGCGAAGAAAGCTGGCAATGGTTTTCCGATTGCTTTCCAAAACCAAGGCTTCGGAGGTCTTTGCAAATCTTGAGCTTGAGGAGCAGTCGCACATCATTGAAAGCATCACCGATAAGGAACTTGGTGAAATCATCGAGGAGCTTTTCGTCGATGACGCTGTTGATTTGCTTGAAGAGCTTCCCGCAAATGTCGTAAAGCGTGTTATGCGCACGGCAACGCCGGAGACGCGAAACCTCATAAACCAGTATCTGGAGTATCCGGACTATTCCGCCGGCAGCATAATGACCGCGGAGTATGTAGACCTAAAAAAATACATGAATGTGCGCGAGGCGATAGCGCGTATTCGCCGCATCGGTGAGGACAAGGAGACTATCTACACCTGCTTTGTCGTTGCCAGTGACCGCACGCTTGAGGGCGTTGTAACCGTTAAGCAGCTTCTGCTTTCGGACGATGAGGCTGTCATCGGCGACATTATGGATACCAACATAATCTGCGCCACTACTACCGACGACCAAGAGGAGGTTTCGGATATGTTTTCCGACTACGACCTTTTGGCGATACCCGTTGTAGACAAGGAGCGCAGGCTCGTCGGCATTGTTACCGTTGACGACGTCATCGACGTTCTGCAAGAGGAGATCACTGAGGACTTCGACAAGATGGCAGGTATTACGCCGTCTGATAAGCCTTACTCCCGCGCAGGCGCGCTGGACATATGGAAGAGCCGTATTCCGTGGCTGATGTTTCTTATGATCTCTGCAACCTTTACCAGCATGATCATCAATAGCTTTGAGTCTGCTTTGGCAAGCTGTGCGGTGCTGATAGGCTTTATCCCAATGCTTATGGGAACGGGCGGAAACTCCGGCTCGCAAAGCTCCACCGCCGTTATACGAAGCCTTTCGCTGGGCGATACAGAGCCGAAGGACATTTTTAATGTCATCTGGAAGGAGCTTCGCGTGGCGCTTCTTTGCGGTCTGTCGCTTGCCGTTGTAAACTTTGTAAAAATGTTTGCAATTGATAAGTTCCTGCTCGGAAACGACGGCATCACGGTTTGGGTCGCCTTTACCGTTTCGCTGACGCTGGTTTTTGTTGTTATGTTCGCAAAGGTGGTCGGAAGCTCACTGCCGCTTGCGGCGGAAAAGCTGGGCATCGACCCTGCGGTCATGGCAAGTCCGCTGATCTCCACGATCACGGACGCGATCTCGTTGCTGATATACTTCGTCTTAGCGGGCGCTATTCTCGGAATATGAGCGCTGCGGCGCGAAATAAAATGCAGGCTTGAGCAAAGCCTGATATGCAAAAGGGACTCTTTCTCTCCGCGTTGGAGAGAAAGAGTCCCTTTTAAATTTTGAAATCCTACGGGTATAGATATTATGTAAACTTAAACACAAGGCTCAAGCGTCCTGCGGCGACTCCTTTTTCATGCTTAGGAAAAGTAAGGAAGCAAATATAAGCACGATGCCTGCAACGCCATAGCTCGTGAGCGTTTCGTTGAATACCAGAACGCCGACGAGCGTTGCCACCACAGTTTCGGTAAAGGCGAGCACGCTTGCGCGTCCCGGCTGCGTGTAATTAAGACCCAGAGTATAGAGCAGGTACGGCGCTATCGTTGAAAACACGCAGATGCCAAGACCGCTCCAAATAACTTCAGGCTGCGATGCCAGCGCAAGGAATTCTCCGCGCAGGCAAAATGGGGCAAGACCTATCGCCGCAAAGGCAAGCGTATAAAACGTGACTGTAACGGAGCTGTATTTTTTCAGCGCCACGTTGCCGAAAATAGTATACAGGGCATAGCCAAAGCCTGAGCCGAGACCGGTCAGGATGCCTTTGCAGCCGATGCCCGAAAGACTGCCCGAGAAAAGCGCACTCATAAGCCCTGTCGTGCAGGTGCAGCCGATGAAGGCAACGATAAGCGCCGCCAGCTTGCGTGAGGTGATCTTTTCCTTGAAAAAGATGGCGGACATTATCATAACAAAGCAGGGCGCGGTGTAAAGCAGAACTGCGGCAACGGAAAGCCCCGTTGTTTCAATGGTAGTGAAATAGAGAACGCTGAACATTACAAGGCTTAAAATACCCGTACCAAGGAACATCCAGATATCGCGCAAAGCTATTTTAAGCTGCTTTCTATCAAAAACAACCAGATACAGCAGCATCAGAAGCGCCGACACCGCGCAGCGCAGAAAGGCGATCTGCGCCGCCGAGCAGCCGCAGGAGGAAAGCCTCTTTGTAAACAGACCTATTATTCCCCAGCAGGAGGCGCCGAGAATTATTAAAAGCGGAGCAAAGTGCGCCACCGAAAGCTTTTGCCTTTTCATTCAGAACACATCCATAGCGTAGTATGCGCCTGCTTTTGCGCCGGTGTGCAAAAGCAGGCGCATTTTGCATAATACCCGCGGACAGGCGCTGCCTTTCAATAATAATTCCTTTTTCTGCAATTTTCAAGCGGTTTCGGCAAGTGATATATAAAAAAGCCGCCGGTGATGAAATTACCGGCGGCGATAATCAAGAGAATAATTCAAGAGAAATCGTTCGTGAAAGAAAAGCAAGAAATTCGGCGTTTGAGGGCTTGTTCCCCATGCCGGAGCCAAAGATTTTGGAGATATCCGCACCTCTGCTCCACGAAAGCTCTATAGAATGCCGTATAGCTCTTTCCACACGGGTGCTGGTGGTGTTGTGAAGCTTGGCGATGTCCGGGTATAAAATCTTCGTGATGCCGAAGATTTTGCCCTCATTCTCCAAAAGCATTTTTACTGCCTCACGGATGTATAGGAAGCCTTTGACGTGTGGGGGTATGCCGAGGTCAAGAAGCTTTCTTTCGATTTTGCATTCAATATAGCCGGAACCGCCTTCGTCAGGCTTTGGGGGTATATAGCACATATCCACGGCTTCTTTATTCCCGCTTAAACATACGCTGCCGATTGGATCACAGAGCAGCTTGAGCTGCGAGCGGGCAGGACAGTTGGTTACTGATACTTCGTTTTCTGCTGAATATATTTCTGCATAAGACATTGATTTACCCTCCGTACTCCGTAAATAATAAGCGAGAGCGCCGCCGCTCCCATGCTAGGCTGATGCGCGTTGCTCTTTCTGCAAATCTATTATAGCAAAGAAAGTGTGACAAAAACGTGACGTTTGAGGGATAAATAAGGGCGGTTTACATAAATTTTTCGTCATTTATGTTGACATCGGTGCACAAAAGTAAAAAAACTGCCTTTGATAAAAAGGCAGTTTTTTTAACAGGTTAAAAGCTTGTCCAAATGTAATTTTGGCTTGGCGGTTGTAAAAAGAGCGGGGCTTCTGTTTTCATAAAGCCAGCCGAGGGTCTGCTCGCCCCAGCTATAATTGCTCATGTATTCGCCGTTCCAGCTAATAATGACGTTGCGGTTGCCGGAAAGATATGAGTAGTAATCGCAATCGACCGCAAGCATATCAATAGCGCGTCCTCTGGGATAAACCCGTAGTATGTTGGAGATGCCCGCGTCCTCAAGCGTTGTGACCAATCGGCTTAGCACCTTGCGGTAGCAACTGGCGGAGCTGGGGTTGAACTCCTTGTCCTCCCAGAGCACGGAAAAGCCCTCTCTGGAATCGACAACATTGCCTTTTCGGTGAACAAGATAGGCAAGCAGCTCCTTTGCCTTGCTGCTGGAAAAGCGAAGCGGCACATTGTCCACAAAAACGCAGAAGCTTCCGAAGGTTTGTATGTACACGCGCTTTTTCTTTCGGCTTGAGAGCACAAACATATTGTCTACCACTCTTTTAACTGTTTCCCGATTCAAGGGGTTTACCAGATAGTAGTATGTACCTGCCTGAAGCTCACGCGAGATTTTACATCCGTTTTCAAGCGTAAAGACGACCATTATGTTGCCGCACAGCTTACGAAGCTCTGCGGCGAGCTTAGCCCCGCTTATTCCTGGCAAGGAGTCTTTTATAAACGCCAGTTCAACTTCGTTGAAACGTGCATACTCCAGGGCACTTTGCGCTGAAACAAAGACCTCCGCCAGCTCAATTTGCTCAAATTCGTTAAGCGTAGTTCTAAGCGAATTGAGGAAAAAGTAATCATCATCTACTATTATCGTTTTCAAGTTTCTGTCTCGCTTTCACAATCTCGGTGCTGACGCTGAAAAAGCACCGGAAGATGGGTCGGCAGATGAAAATTACTTGATTTCCTGTTCCAACCCATCGAACAACTCAGTGGAGAAAAACTCACCAAGCGTAATATCGAAGCCGTCGCAGAGCTTTTTAATGTTGACTATCCCCGGGTTTTGGCTTTCGCCGTTCAGAATGCTTTTTACCGTTCCCTGAGGGATGGCGGCAATGTTGCTTATTCCGTTGGGAGTAACATTTCTTTCTCTGCATAGCTGCCGTATACGCTCGACCACTGCCTCCCGAGTATTCATTAAAGAGAGACCTCCTTCGCGGATTATCATCCTTAATAATACTTTATGGAAGCAGTTTACATTAGTGAATGCTCACTAAAATGTCGAAAATTGTCGATAAAATAAAGTTTTTTTTGTTTTTTGACAGGCTTTGCTGAAAAAGGTCGAAAAGCGATGATAGAGCAGCCGGTAAATACCGGCTATGATTATTGAAAATATGGTCTCTTCGGTGTATAATGAATAAACGATGAGAATACCATCACGGGAGTTGATTAAAAATGGACAATAAAAAGCTTTATCATAATGCAATGGAGGATTTGGTCGAGCAGGAATACGAGCGCAACAAAAGCAAGCTTGGCTGCTGCACCTGCAACCGCTGCCGCAACGACATAATTGCCTATGCGCTCAATAAGCTGCCCACAAAATATGTCGTTTCGCATGAGGGCGAGCTTTATTCAAAGGTGGACACTGTCGTTCACGTTCAGCTTGAAACGGATATTTTTCGCCTGCTGGCTCAGGGAGCAAAGCTTATCGGTGAGCATCCGAGACATACCGAAAGCGACACGCAGAACGATTGAAAAAATCAGTGCGGTCAGCAAACTCGACCGCACTGATTTATGCGCTGCAAAGCTTACCATTTGTTAAAGACCTTTTCGGCAAAGCCGGTGAGGTCTTTTATTTCTAGCTTTGTTCCGTCGTCAAGGATCACCTCGCCGCTGAAGCGACCGAAAACCTGATGCTGGTCGCTTCGGATGAGGAGAGCGTTGGTGTCGGAGGCTCTGTCCATAATGGGGAGAAAGTCTAAGGAAAAGCGCCCGTCATTGGAGCGGATCTTCCACGGGGACAGAAAATCGTCCTTGCCGTTTTTCTGAGGGATGCCAAAGGTAAGACGGTCGATTTTATGCGCCTTTCCCTTGTAAAATATGATGTTTTCGCTGGCTGCGGAGGTATCGCCGAAGCCATAGCCGATGTTGAAGCCGAAAACCTCACCGTTTACAAGACCCTGTGCCGCGCCCCAGTACCATGTGTTTTTATATGTCCATACGCCTCGTCCCCAGTCAAGCAGACCGAAGCTGTTATCGGGGGTGAAGATATAGTCTCGTCCGTCAAAGCTAACCTTGCCCTCGGCTCTCATGCCGATTATCTTCTGGTTATAATAGAAAGCGGTTTTCTTTTCGGCGAAAGGGGTAGCAATTACCATTGAGTCCTCCGGCTCGCCGGTCAGGGTAACTTCCGCGTGCAGCGGTTTTTTATCCTTGAAGTTTTCCATGCTGCAAAACAGCTTGCGAACGCCGTTTTTTGTTTCAAAGCGAAGCTGCGCCTTACCGATTTTGTGCTCGGAAATGCCCTCGGCTGAGCTGGAGGGTAAATTGAGCTTACCCATAGGGAAAGCGCCTATGGGACTTGTCGTTTGTTCAAAGCCTTCTTTGAAGTCCAAAAGGCTTGCGCTCAAAAGCGACATATAGCCGTTGTCGTCAATGGTGAGGGCAAGGGCGTAGTCATCGTTGTAAATAAGGTAGTAGTCCCATTCCTTGATGCGAAGCTTGCTTGCCTTGATGTCCTCCCTGCGGTATTCAAGAAGCAGACGCCTCGCCCAGCCCGGCTCACGCAAAGCGCCCTTTTCGTCCAAAAGCCTTCCCGCTTGAGTGATTTCGTGCTGCATAGACTCACCTCTACACTATATTTACTGTATAATACAACCTCTGCGCGCCTGTGTCAAAGCATTATCCAAATTGTTAACGCTATCTTAGCGAAACTATGCACTTTGCCCATGTTGCCTGATTTGCGGCGGCGTGTTATAATCGTGCGAACACTCAAAGGAGAAGAATATGCTGATAAGCGCGGAAAACATATCAAAAAACTACGGAATAAAGCAGCTTCTCAGCGGCTGCACAATTCATATTGCCGAGGGCGCGAAGCTTGGCGTTATCGGACTCAACGGCACGGGCAAGTCAACGCTTTTGCGGCTGCTTGCCGGACGCGAGGAGCCGGATGAGGGCAAGGTGACACGCTTTCCGAATGTACAGGTGTCCTATCTTGAGCAAAGCCCTGCAATGCAAGACGAGCTTTCAGTGCTTGAACAGGTGTTTGAAAGCTTTCCGCCCGAATACCGCGAGCTGAACGAATACGAAGCGCGGGCAATTTTAAATAAGCTCGGCATAACAGACCATGAGCAGAAGATTGGCACGCTCTCCGGAGGTCAGAGAAAGCGTGTGGCGCTATCGGCGGCGCTTATAGCGCCTGCGGATGTGCTGATCCTTGACGAGCCGACGAACCATCTCGACAGCGAAATGGTTTTATGGCTTGAGCAGCGGCTCGCCGCCTATTCGGGGGCGGTAATTATGGTTACGCATGACAGATACTTTCTTGAGCGCGTTGCAAACCGCATAGTAGAGCTGCAAAAAGCAAAGCTCTATTTCTACGAAGCAAACTACTCGCGGTATTTGGAGCTGAAGCTTCAGCGCGAGGAGATGGAGCAGGCGAGTGAGCGAAAGCGTCAGGCTGTGCTGCGCCGTGAATATCAATGGATATCGCGCGGGTGCCGAGCCCGCAGCACAAAGAGCGTCGAGCGTATCGCGCGCTATGAGGCGCTAAAGCAGCAGGAGGCTCCGCAGACGGAGGAGGAAGTATCCGTCGCGGCGGGGGCTTCGCGCATGGGTAAAAAAATAATCTGCTTAGAGCGCGTTTCAAAATGCTATAACGGGAAAACGGTACTTGCGCCCTTTTCCTATAATCTTCTTCGTGACGACCGCATCGGCATCGTCGGGCAAAACGGAGCGGGAAAGACTACGCTTTTGAAAATCATCGCGGGTCTTATCAAGCCGGATACGGGCAGCGTGGAAATCGGGTCTACTATTAAAATCGGCTATTTCTCTCAGGAGTTTTACGGGCTTGACGAAAACCAAAGGGTCATCGACCATATCACCGAAATAGCCCCCGAGCTTGAAACGAGCGAGGGTAAGCTCTCCGCCTCAAAGCTTCTCGAGCGCTTTTTGTTTACAGGTGATATGCAGTATTCCCTTATCGGCTCGCTTTCGGGCGGCGAGAAGCGGCGGCTTATGCTGCTTTCGGTTTTGATGTCCGCGCCTAACGTATTGCTGCTCGATGAGCCGACAAACGACCTTGACATACAAACCCTCTCAATTTTGGAGGACTATCTGGAAGGCTTCCCGGGCGCGGTACTCGCAGTTTCGCATGACAGGTATTTTCTTGACCGCGTCGCGCAGAGCATATTTGAGCTTCGCGGCGACGGCGAACTCCGCCGATATATCGGCGGGTACTCGGACTATCTTGAGAACCGTTCGGAGCAAAGCTCCCTTGGAAACCGTGAAAAGACGCAGGAGAAAACTCAAAAGATAAAAAAGCAGGAGAAGCTCAAGTTCTCCTTCAATGAGCAGCGCGAGTTTGAAACGATTGACGACGATATTGCGGTGCTTGAGGCAAGACTTGCCGAGCTTAAGGTACAGGAGCAGGAAAACGGATGCGACTATGTGCGCCTTTCCGAGCTTATGGAGCAAAGACAGGAGCTTGAAGCGCAGCTTGAGCAGAAAACCGAGCGCTGGGTGTATCTAAACGAGCTTGCCGAAAAAATTCAAGCACAAAAAAACACGCAGTAGGGCCGAAAACAGCCGCCGATTTGTTTGCCGCGGTTTGTAATATGTGGTAAAATAAAAGCAGCCGATTCTGCTGTGCTTTTTGCTTTACCGCACAGCGGAAAAGCCAATTGAAATATCATTTGCAAGGAGAAAGCTATGAACGACCTTATGCAAGCCGAGCGCGCCGTGCTTGACGGCGCTGCTTCGCTGCCGGAATATATCTGCGCTGCGAGTGAAAGTGCCGTCGGCGCTTTTGCGGCGCTTGAGACTGAATATTGGAAATCGGTGCGCGACGCGCATAAAAACGGAAAAAAGCTTGTAGCCTATTCCGGTCCGGTGCCGAATGAGCTGCTTTTTGCGGCAGACTGCGTGCCGCTTAACCTTGATATGCTGCCGGCTGTTATTGCAACGGGAAAAACGCTGACGGCTGAGCTTTTACGCGATGTTGAAACGCACGTTTCGCAAAATCTGTGCGGCTGCAACAAGCTTATTCTGGGCGCACTGCGCCACGGGAGCATCGAAATCGACGCGCTGGTGCGCGCTCCTATCAGCTGCCAGTCCGTCTCCTCGGCGCTGAACCTGCTTCAAGGCGAGCTAACAGTGCCTGTATATACCTTCCATACGCCCACCAAGCGCAGCGAGCGCAATATTGAATACATGGTCAATGAGGTGCGCGAGCTTGCGGACTTTTTGGGAGAGCTAACCGGAGCAAAGCCGCAGCTTGAAACGCTCAGACGGCTGATGAACAGCAATAACCGCGCAAAGCTGCTTCTGGATGACTGCGCCAAGCTCCGTGCAGGCGAGCCTTGCCCCATGTCCTCTCATATGACGGAGCTTGGCAGGCTGTATGCCGCGCTCGGCGCGACAGGCGCGCTTGAGACGCCTCTTGAAGCAGAGATAGAATACTGCCGCTGCCGCGCCGAAAAGGGGGATAGCCCCTGCAAAAACGGTGAAAAACACAGAGCCTATGTTCTTCAAAGCCCGCTGTGGTGCTTGGGCGAGCTGACACGCTGGCTTGAGGAGAAATACGATATAGTCACCGTTTGTGACGGTCTCGGCTATGAATACGGCGGACTTTATGAAAGTGCGGAAAGCATGGAGGAATGCTTTGCAGAGCTTTCAAAGAGTCTTTTCACGACTCCCGCGCTGCATGGCGGCGCACAAAACGGCATGAGTGTTTTGGAAAGGGCGGTCATTACAGTGGAGAGATACAAGCCCGATGTGCTTTTCTTCCTAGGTGACCGCTGGTGCCGTCAGTCGTGGGGGCTTTCCAAAATGCTTTCGGATACGCTTCAGGAGCGCTGCGGCCGCGCGCCGTTTTTTACGGATGTGGACGGCATCGACCCCGCCTATAAGGATCTTGACCAGATAAAAGCGCAGCTTTCCGAATACATTGAGGCGGTCGTTCTCGGAAAATGATCAAGCGGAAATAGAACATTGTATCTGATGCTGCCCCTGTGCGACTAGATGTCAAAAACGCAGATGACCTCTGCCGGAGAGTAAAAGACGGGTATTAAGCAACGGCTCGGTGCAATATGAAAAAGCAAGCCCACCGCTTTGCGGTGGGCTTGCTTTTTCAATTACGAAGCCTAAAACGCGGCAAATGCCGATGAAAGCCGGGGACTGTAAAGCTTATGCGGTTTGGAATTCCGCTCTCCGCTTTCCGGAGGCTTTGGCGCGATAAAGCGCCTTGTCCGCCAATGTGTAAACTGTGTCAAAATTATCGCCCGCCTGTGCTATCACGCAGCCGACGGAGCAGCTAAGCGGCGGCAGATATTCATCATTCGGGCAACCGCTCCCCTCCGCCAGACGCTCCATAAGCTCGTCGAGACGGCGCGTGACAACAGCGCGGTCGGAGTTGAGAGACATATAGACAACGAATTCGTCGCCGCCGATACGACCGATGATATCACCATAACGGAAGGTGGTACGCAGCATTTCCGAAAAGAAGGTCAGAGCGCGGTCGCCGCAGTCGTGACCGTTTTGGTCGTTGATCATTTTGAAGTTGTCAAGATCGAGGATGCAGAAAGTGCCGCCTTGCCTGTCGCCCAGAGAGGAGAGACGCTCATTAATCATGCGCTCTGTTTCCGCGCGGTTATAAAGACCTGTGAGCGGGTCGCTTACTGCCTTTCTAAGCAGGTCTATGCGCTCTTTCTCGCGCTCGTCAATATCCTCAATTGAGCCGATAACAATGGAAGCAGCACCGCCGGAGCCTGCCAGCTCGCGGGCGGTAATGTGATACCAGTGAAATTCATTGGAGTTGCGAAGCCCTGATAGGCGAACGGTGATCTCAAGTGAGCCGTCGCTTTCAAAGTCGAATATTGCCTTTGTAAGCTCCTCGCGGTCGTCCTGCTCAAGGCAGTCAATGAATTGCGAAAGGGAGATAGACTTTTCTCTGCCCGGGAGGGAAATGTGCTCGCAGTCGCTGATGAAGCTGAGCTTGTCCTTGTCCCGGCGGTATTCAAAAACAGCGCGCGCAGACTGGCTGACGGCTATGTTGAAGCGTTTGCGCTCAAGGAGAAGCTTTCTCTGCCTCGAGGCGAGAAACAGAATGCTGCCGATGATCAAAGCCGCCATGGATAGGAAAGTTATAAGCACAAAGGCGGTGTTAGACCTGAAAGTAAGCTGCGCTCTTTCGTATATGTATGACATGGGAACTCCGCAGGCGATATACCAATCGTTTATCTCAGCGCTTTGAATATAAACAAGGCTGTCTGCGCCGGCAGCGTTGGTGCAGGCGGAAAAGCCGCCGGAAAGGGAGGATAGCTCCGAAAGCTGCCATGGATTGCTGCCGACCTCTCGAATGACAGAGCTGCCGCTTTCATCGAGAAGGTAGGCGCTGCACTCGCCGGAAAGGAGCGAGGCGCTGATAAGCTCATCTAACGTCGAGGCGGGATAGAGCAGGGCAACAGCGCAATATGCGTCGTGTGCATCGCGGAAAGGAAAGGCGATAGCAAAGCGCTGCACGCCATCGCCGCATGGAGCGGAGGCGGATATGACCGGCTCGCCCGAAACGAGTGCTTTCACGGCGCAGGAGACAAAGATGCCGCCGTATTCAAGCGAACCGTATTTTAAAACGCCGTTTTCGTCAAAAAGTAGAGCGGTATCCGCCGAGCCGTACTTTGAGTTGAGGTCAAAGCAGCGGTAGAGCTGCTCACTTTCCGCACCGACAAGGGCTATCTGCGCAGCGCTTGAGCGCGCCTCGCCGATAAGACGCTGAAATACATTTTCGATACACTCTGCATCAGCCGCGGCGACGGAGACCAAGCTCGCCTGTGTGCGCTCGGTCTCGTCCGATATGCAGTTTTTCAGTGAGTGGTCTGCGGAGACTGTAAAGCAGACTGCAAAAGTAAACAGTGAAAAAGCGCTCAACAATGCCAAGCGCAGCTTGTGTGTTTTCAAAGGACCGCATCCTTTCAAGATAAAACACATAATATGTATATATATACAAAAGTATATTATCACTATAGAATGATAAAAACAAGCAGGAATAACACAAGATATGCGAAACTTAGCGGTTTTAGCTATATTTACAAATTTTGTCTGCAAATATGTGAAATTGATACAATTGTGGACATATGTACTTGACTCGCGGTCGGTCCGTCGAGGATTTGATTATTATGCTTGACGGCGAGGAGAAGAAATTGTATCCTTTATCTATATGAAAATGTATTTGATAAACAACGACTACAAATATGCTGCCGAGCAGATGCTATTGACCATGTTCCCCGATGAGCGCCCGGAATATCCCGAGGGCGAGATGCAGGGTGACAGGGCGGAGCTTGAGCTTTTCGAGGGGAAAGCTCGCTACACCGCCGTTTGCAGGCTGGTGCGCGGCGGCGAAACATACATCGGGCGCTCGACGGCTGACAAGAAGAAGCTCTGTGACGAGCTTTCGCGCTCGCGGCTGCTGCAAAGGATAATCAAGCTCTCGTTTTACCGCGCAGCGCTTGCTTCCGGCGCTCCGCGTCCCGTTTGGGGCGCGCTTACCGGCATTCGCCCCGGAGTTTTGCTTTCGCGTTTGCTGGAGAGCGGTATGAGCGAAAACGCCGCGCTTTCAAAATTCTGCCGGGACAATTATGTTTCCGAAGAACGCGCGAGACTCTGCCTGCATACGGCGCGCGCAAGTTTAGAATGCAGAAAAAGCCTCGAACCGCGGGATATTTGCCTTTATGTAGGCATACCCTTTTGCCCGACGCGCTGCGCTTATTGCAGCTTTGTCAGCCAGTCTGTGCAGCGCAGCATGAAGCTTATACCCGATTATCTTCAGGCGCTTTATAAGGAAATCGACGCAACGGCGGCGGTCGTGCGCGAGCTGGGGCTTCGCCCCATCGCCTTATACATGGGCGGCGGAACGCCGACTACGCTCTCGGCAGCGCAGCTTGACGAGCTTTGCTCAAGACTTGAGGAGGCATTTGACCTATCCGCCGTTCGGGAAAACACCGTTGAGGCGGGCAGACCCGATACAATAGAGCTTGACAAGCTTGAGGTGCTGAAGCGCCACGGCGTTTCCCGCGTTAGTGTGAACCCGCAGACAATGGAGGACTCCGTGCTAGAGGCAATCGGCAGAAAGCACACGGCGCGGGATGTGATCGAGGCGCTGGAAAAGGTTCGCGCCGTGGGAGGCTTCGAGGTAAATATGGACCTTATCGCGGGACTTCCCGTCGATACGCCGGAGACATTCAAAAATACTCTCGATACCGTTTTGACTCTTGCGCCGGAGAATATAACCGTACACACTCTTGCTTTGAAAAAGGGCAGCGCCATCATGCTCGGCGATACGCCAAGACCAACGGCGCAGCAGGTAGGTCAGATGCTCGATTATGCTTGCGGCGCGCTTTACGGCGCGGGCTACGAGCCGTATTACCTCTACCGGCAGAAATATATGTCGGGCGGTTTTGAAAATGTCGGCTGGCAGCGCGGCGGCAGCGAGAATCTATATAATATCTGCATTATGGAGGAGCTTTGCAGTATAATATCAATGGGAGGCGGAGCTTCCACCAAGCTTTGCTGCGGTCAAGGGCGCATTGAACGCATATTTGACCCTAAGTATCCGGCAGAGTATATTGAAGGTATTGATAAAATAATCTCAGAAAAATCCAGAATAAAGGAGAATTTGTTATGGCTTACGAATTGAGCGAGATTAACCGCAAGGCGAAGCAAGACCCATTTGCCTTTGTGCGTGAGTGTGACGCTGTTTATCAGTCCCGCATTGAGCAGGCGGCAGACCTTATCATAGAAAACAGAAAGAAAAGCCCCATCGTGCTTATCTCCGGTCCTTCCGGCAGCGGCAAGACGACGACCTCCAAGAAAATTGAGGAGGAGCTTCGCCGCCGCGGAGTTATGACCCATGCTCTGGCTATGGACAGCTATTTCAGAACCGTTGACGAGAACTCCCCCCGAACGCCCGAGGGCAAAATAGATCTGGAGTCTCCTGACTGTGTTGATATGGAGCTGCTTCAAGAGCATTTTGTTAAATTCAGCAGGGGAGAGCCCGTTCCTATTCCGGACTACCAATTTGCCCGGCAAAGACGCGCGGAAAAGCCCGCCAAGATACTTACCGTAGAAAAAAACGACGTTGTTGTAGTAGAGGGCATCCACGCCCTTAACGACAGCCTTACTGATGCCTTTCCCGACGCTTTGAAGCTTTACATAAGCGCGCGCTCCAATGTTGAGGACAACGGCGAGCTGGTTTTCAAGGGGACTTGGATGCGCCTTGTGCGCCGCGTAGTGCGCGACTATAAGTTTCGCGGCGCAGCGCCGAACTATACGCTCAGTCTTTGGGCAAATGTACGCCGCGGCGAAAAGCAGAACATAAGCCCCTTTAAGGACAAGGCGGCGCTTAAATTTGACTCGTCCTTTGCCTATGAGGTCTGTGTTATGAAAACGATAGCGACCATACTCTTTAACAGCATTCCCGAGGATACTCCCCGCAGTCAGGAGCTGCGCAGCATAATGCCCGCGTTTGATAGGTTTGAAGCCATCGACGAGCAGTTCGTTGCGCCGGAGAGCCTGCTTCGTGAGTTTATTGGCGGCGGCATTTATAAATACTGATACTGAAAGGAAGTCAAGGATTTGTCCACAAAGCTTGATTATTATTTCAGCCACTTTGAGAAATTCCCGATTGAGGGCTTTTTCGACGGGCTGACGGAGACCTACGAGATTTTGCAGAAGGCAAAAGCGTGGATAAAGGAAAATGTGAGCGATAATGACCTACGCGAGAATAAGGGCGAGTGCCGGGGCGACGCTCCCAATCTCCACGGAAACTATTTTATCGGCGAGGGGACGGTTATCTACAACGATGTCACTATAATCGGTCCTGTTTACATCGGCAAAAACTGCGAGCTTATGCCGGGCGCTATTATACGTCCGAACACTATTATTGCCGATGGCTGCAGCGTCGGTCACGGAAGCGAGGTCAAGCACTGCGTAATGTTCGGCGGGGCAAAGGTCGCCTCTCTCGCCTTCGCGGGAGACTGCGTGCTCGGCGCTTCCGCACGCATAGGCAGCGGCGCGATAACCGCCAACCGTAAGTTCGACCAAAGCAACGCCAGCATAAAAATCGACGGCGAGCGAATAGATTTGCAGGACAGCTTTTTCGGCTGCATTCTGGGTGACAGCTCGCGCCTCGGCGCAAACTGCGTTACGCAGCCGGGAACGCATATCGGTCCGCACACTTGGATATTTCCCATGACCAATGTGCGTGGCTTTATTCCCAAGGAAAAGCGCGTTTACCACCCGCGCGAGGTGGTTATGGAGGATAACGGCATCGTTGAGCTGAAGCCCTGAGGAAATAAATATAGCATAACACAGCAGCATCGGCGAGTTTTGCCGGTGCTGCTGTGTTTTTCTCTTAAAGCTGATAAAGGCTTTACCCGTTAAATGCAAGCCTCTGGCGATAACTTGGTAAACAGAATTAGAAAGCGCCGAAGTTATACTCCGCCGGCACTTATAGTGAAGGGACGGGTTTTATGCACTATTGCCAACAAAAAGCGATTATGATAAAATATCACTGTTACACAAAACTGTGGAAAGGAGGTCTTGCCGCATGGAATACGGCTTTGGAGCGCAGCAGCTACAAGAGCAAACACAAATTCTTTCCCCGCGAATGCTCCAATCCCTGGAAGTGCTGCAAATGCCCTCCGCCGAGCTATATGAATACCTCATCAAAGAGATTGAGGAAAACCCGGTAATCACTTTCGACAGCATTGACTATGCGGAAAAATGCCGCCAGGCATCGCGCTACCGTCCGGAATTCGGCGAAACGGCGGACGATATGACTGAGCGCATCTCAGATGACAACAATTCGCCCATAGTGTCTTTGCGCATCCAGTTTTCCATGCTAAAGCCGCCCGCCCATATTGAGCGCATCGGCTATGCGCTTATATATCTGCTTGATGAAAACGGCTACCTCTGCTATGACGATGTTGAGCAGCTTTCGCAGGTAACGAACATATCGCTGGACGACCTGAAAACCGCGATTGACCTTTTGCAGTCGCTTGAGCCTGCGGGCGTGGGAGCTTTTAATCCGCGTGAATGTATCCTTTTGCAGCTTGAGCGCAAAGGGCTGAAGGGCAGCGACGCGTGGCGCGTTGCGCAGGATCATCTTGAGCTTTTGAGCAAAAACAAGCTCCCGCAGATAGCAAAGCTAACCGGTCTCCCGCTGCACAGAGTAGTTAACGCCCAGCAACTGATACGCTCGCTTAATCCCAAGCCCATGATGCTTGAATGCCACCAGCCCGGCAACCAATATATCGTGCCGGACATTCGCGTTTTGAAGAAAAACGGCGCGTTTGTCATTGAACTGAACCAGCTCAGCGCGGACAGCATAATTGTTGACGATACATATTCCAAAATCTACGACGAGACGGACAACGAAACCGTGCGCAGCTTTTTGAGCGAAAACATGAAAAAGGCGCATTGGCTGCGAGAGAGTATCCGTCAGCGCTGCGAAACGCTCATGGCGTGCGCCTCGCAGCTTTTGCAGGATCAGAGAGACTTTTTTGAGGATGGACCTGAGGCGCTGCGCCCATATAGCCGCAAGGAGCTAGCCGAGCGCGTGGGACGAAGCGAGTCCACGGTCAGCCGCGCTTTTAAGGACAAATACGTCGAGTGCTCATGGGGGCTTTTCCCGACGGATTTTTTCTTCCCCAAAAGCACGGTCGAGGCGCATCCGAACATCACTAAGAACACAATTGAAAGCAGTATTCAAGCCATTATCAGCGGAGAGGACAGGCTTTCTCCCCTTTCAGACGAGGCTATCGTCGATGCCCTCTGCGCGCAGGGCATAAGCGTTAGCCGTCGAACTGTGGCGAAATACCGCGACGAAATGGGCATACCCCCGTCGTCGAGACGGCGCGTTTACGTCTAGAATAAAAAGCACCCTAACGGTTTTTACGTTCGGGTGCTTTTTATTGTATGTCATATGCTCAGCTCGATTATTTCAAGCCCCTGCCGCATGGCGTAAAGCAGTGTGCTCATAGTTCCTCCCTGCTGACCGTTATAGGCGGCGATAAGCAGCGAGGAGCTGTCCACCATGTAGCGGTTGCGGCGCATAAAGCAATCGGGGGAGTATTGCGTCTGCACAAGGGTGTAGTAGTCGCAGCTCTCGACGAGACGGTTATAGCGCTGCTTGAGTGCCGGCGACCAGGCGGAGGACTGCTTTTCCCATGGAATGGCCGCCTCCAGCGTTATCTCGTCATGCTCGGAGCGCAGGGCGATGACCGCCTCGCAGAAATACATATCGCAGCCGGTCGCCATGCCGCAGATAAAATGACGGAGACCCGCACGGTATACGCTCTCGACCGTGTCCGCTATGCGTTCTTTAAGCGCAAGACAGTCGGGCGAAAGCTCGTTGCTTTTCCATGGGAGCTTTTCCGCCCTGTGACCTGTAAAGCAGCAGGATATCTCTTTCTCGTGCATATTGCCTCCGAAAAAACTTTGTCGGTAGTGCCGCCGAAAGCATTTTACTATCCGGCGCGCCGAAAGTAAAGCCCCGAAAAGGCAAAAGTCGCAGTCCGACAAGATAAGGCGTTATGCAAAAAAAGACCGAGGAGGGCGAATCGCGACCCTCCTCGGTCTTTTGTGATTTTTTAATAGTTTTCCTTTTTCAGCTCGAAATATGCCTGAGGGTGGTTGCAGATCGGGCAAACCTCTGGAGCGGAGTCGCCTATGTGAAGATGACCGCAGTTGCGGCAGAACCATACGCGCTGACCGTCACGAGTAAAGACCAGACCCTTTTCGATATTTTCGATAAGCTTGCGGTAGCGAGCCTCATGCTCGGCTTCGATTTTGGCAACGCCTTCAAAACGCTCGGCGATTTCGGTAAAGCCCTCTTTGCGGGCTTCCTCCGCAAATTCCTTGTACATGGATGTCCATTCGTCATGCTCGCCATCTGCGGCAAGCTTGAGGTTCGTAATGGTGTCGTCCACCGAGCCGCCGTTGAGGTATTTGTACCACAGCTTGGCGTGTTCTTTTTCGTTGCCTGCTGTTTCGGCGAAGATGGCGGCAATCTGTTCATAGCCGTCCTTCTTTGCGCGAGATGCGAACCAGTCGTATTTGTTGCGTGCGACGGATTCTCCCGCAAGGGCGGTCAAAAGATTTTCGTAGGTTTTTGAGCCTTTAAGTTCCGGCATATCGGTATACCTCCTTGTTGTTTGTGTGACGTGTGCAACTACATATATAGTATAACAAAATAGGCGCTATTAGTCAAACTCAATCTGACAAATTTGCCCAATAATTGCTGTTTTTGATTTAAAGGGAAAAAGGCATAAATTTATGGCGTGTGAGTTAATATTTTTGTAATAAGCAGGCAATAATATAAATGAAATTTTTTAGCGGAGGTTTAGCTATGAAAAAAACTGCAATCTATGTTTTTACACTGGTTTTAATGCTCTGCGCGCTTGCAGCCTGCGGCAGCAACAGCGCCACGCAATCGCCCTCTCCGGTTCCTCAGGTTACTATTACGCCTGACGGTGAAACGCTTCCCGAAATCGGGAATGATATCATCACCGACATTTTGCCCGACGATAGGAATGACAACAATAACGGCACGGTCGGCAACGGAGACTTGACCAACGGCAACGGCACAAACGGTAACGCTGAAAACGGAAACGGCACGAACGGTACCGGCGGTACGAACGACATCAACGGCAAAAACGCAGGCGGCGGAACAAAGCCGCAGCAGTCTCCCAACGTAAATAATAACTATTGAGCGGAGAATAGCTGAAGCAAAAAACGGTTGAACATAGCGTTCAATCGTTTTTTGTTTTAAGCGCGCTGTGAAAGCAGTGAATAGACAGACCTTTAAGACGCAAGCTGATTTAACAAAGTGCCAAAAAACAGCGCACCCATTATTGGCAGGGGGGTCAAAGTGTATTTTGGCACTTCCACGGTTATATTAGCTAGTGACGGAAGCTATACCGTCGCTATTTCGCGGGGAAGAAGGATGAGTATGGATAATAGAGCATTCGGCGCTTTGCCGGACGGGCGCGAGCCGGATAGAATGACAATTAAAACCGGGAAAAATACCTATCGCTTTACCAGCGATTGGACGGACAACGCCTGCTTGAACTCGATCCTGGCGGGTCTGGTTGCTGACGACCTTATGGAATGCAGGCAGGACGAAAACTCCTGATGCGGCAAAATAATGCGTGCCCTGCGGGGTGCGCATTTTTTGCCCCTTTTCGCCGTTTCTTCCGCAAGAGCGTTGACTTGCGGAAAACTCGGGAGTATAATGGCATATGCCGTAAACGCCTGTTGTTTTTTGGAAAAGGTGAAATCAAATGACTACCCTTTTGGTAATTATATATATAACCTTTATCTCGCTTGGACTGCCGGATTCCCTTTTCGGCGCGGCTTGGCCTGTTATGCACGCGAGCTTTGGTCTGCCGCAAAGCTATGCGGCAATGTTTTCGCTGGTAACGGGCGTCGGAGCTAGTATCTCAAGCTTTTTCGCGGGTCGTTTAATCCGCCGCTATGGTACGGGTCTTGTTACCTTCTTTTCCGTTTTGCTCACAGCGGTGGCGCTCATTGGCATAAGCGTTTCTCCGAGCACTGCTTTTGTTTTCGGCTTTTGCCTGCTGCTTGGTCTCGGCGCGGGCGCTGTGGATTCGGGGCTTAACAACTTCGTAGTGCTGCACTATAAGGCTATTCATATGAATTGGCTGCATTGCTTCTGGGGCGTGGGAGTTACGGCAAGTCCGCTTATAATGTCGCGGTTTCTTGCCGGCGGTGACTGGCGCGGCGGTTATCGCACGGTGTTTTATATTCAGATTGGCATTGCGATGCTTTTGCTTTTGACGCTGCCGCTTTGGAAAAAGGCGGCGGAGGAAAAGCAGTTG